>OGWM01000128.1_pt1 | contig 11534 bp, 7 predicted proteins | sample 1576041 | NCBI WGS metagenome assembly OGWM01 (sample SAMN07581538, study PRJEB24739) | freshwater metagenome | place: Singapore | collected 2015-01
CCGCTCCCGCTCCACTGCCCCGCCTACCGCACCCGCTGAGGGCCTATACCTTTTAAGTGTAAGATACTAAATTCGCGAGTCGAACTAGGACGATAAAGGCTTGTATCACTCAAGAGGCGAACACCGGTAGGGGTGGTTATCCCTAACCGCCCGTGCTCCTCCTTCAACACGGTGCTGTTCGCACTCTTGGACGAAAGAGAGTTAGTCTAACACCTTTTCCAATCTCTTTGTCGTTTCCCCTCTGTCGATCCGACTCGCTGCCACATCCAGAACCAGCTGCTCCCACGCATCCACATGCAACTTCTCTTGGCTCAAGTATCCGTTTTCAGATAGGAAAACCAGGCAGGTCGCCAGTGCCGTACGTTTGTTGCCATCGATAAAGGGATGGTTCCGGCAAAGGTAGAATAGGTAGGCTGCGGCTACCTCCACAGGTTCACTGAACATCGGTTTTCCCATCATGGTGGCTTGTGGCGCAGCCACTGCCGAATCCAAGAGGCCTTCGTCCCGAATTCCCGCCGACCCCCCATGCGCTTGCAATACTTCGCGGTGAATGGCTTTCACCGCCTCGACCGTGGGATGGAGAAGATCCTTTTTCAAGAGAGCCGACGGAAAAGCTCCTCATTCTTCCCGATGATACGCTTGGCCGACTTGGCGGCCTGTTCAGGGTCGATGAGAGGCCTGGTCGGCGTCAAAATGATCGATCCTCCGTCATGACAAGTCACACTCACCTCATCCCCTACCTTGAGATGGGCCAGCTCCATCAGGGCTGAATCAAAAATGATGCCTTGAGAATTCCCAATTTTTGTAATCGCCTTGATCATGCCGTAATACTATGTTTTACAGCTTGTTTGTCAAAGGTCTTCTGCCCCCTTAGGGATGGCCGTCTAATTCTTGCCTGCCGCTGTTGAGATCTGTTCGATTTTAGGAGATGCGTAGGAGTAGCTTTCCGCCTTCTTCATCCAAGTCCATCCCGCGATTCCCAGAAATAGGGCAATGAGAAAGAAGAATATCGCCCGGACTTCGAGTAGCCTTCCACTTGGGACTCCGGAGCCCTTATGCCTGACCGACCTCGACCCTATCAAAAACTTTAAAGACTCCATCTTCTGACTTTGGTTCACCCCAAACCATCTCTCAAATCCTTTATTGTGATTTTTTTGTGACAATTTATCGAGAGAAGGGATTGGGAAATTCAGGGGTTAAAGGTTGCTTGGTTTATAAAGAGGGAGACCTCGGGTCAGTGCTTCACGAACTTTGGCCTCTTCGACTGGATTTCCGCCACGTCTTAGAAACTCTTCCCATTTTTCAGGTTTTGCTAACGGCCATTCGTCAATAGGGATCGAGAGTCCATTTGTTTGTCCTGCGCTGGACCAGACCCAGCTATAGGGAGATTCCGCCAGCCCAGCTCGGACTGGGTTGCGTTCGATATACCGAGCCACGATCCAGAAGACCTGGTTGGGTTTGACTCGATGGCAACGATAACGGCTCTGATAAACAGCTCCTTTGCCGACACTGTCCGCCCTCTTTCTCCAGCGGATTGCATGAGTGGCGCCGAGCCACTGCATCGCTTTGGTGAAACCCGGCCCAGATGGAGAACTTGCGAGCATATGCCAATGATTTGGCATCACGCAAAAGGCATGGATCTTAAGCGGAAATATCTCTAGGGCTTCGCGCAGGGTCTTTACCCATAGGTCAAAATCAGCAGGGGTCTGAAATAACACCCTCTTTTCCGTTGCCCGATTGCACACGTGATAATACGCCCCCGGAAGAATACATCTGCGCTTTCTCGCCATAACTAATTAAACTGCGAAAATCATCAAAGGATGCGGTCATTTCAAACTTTTTTTGTACCTCCAAAAATCAGCCCCTTAAATTACTATCCGCCAGTTACTTATATGGGGTCAGAGGTGTTGCAAATTGTTGATTTCCAGTCATTTAAAAGGCGGTTTTTAAACTGTGGGGTCAGAGGTATATATCAAAAACCGGGCATATAAGGACATGACTTACATGGGGTTATGCAGGGTCAGAGGTCGTGCAAGTCATTGAAGGACAGATGCTTGAAAGGGTGTTTTTGGAATTGGGGGTCAGAGGTAGTCGTATGAGGTGGTGGTTAAGGGGAGGCAGTTTACTGGTCCAGGATATTAGTTATGAGGGGATGTTGGGGGTTTGCTGACAGATTGTTGTATTGACGCAAGGTTGTGCCTACCGCTGGTAGTAGTCCCAATCAGAATTAGGAGGTGGAGAGGTTTCAGCCGAGCAACATTAGTTTCAGACCTATCTGGAATCTTGAGGCAAAGATTTCCAAGTCGTTCACGTTGTCCATCAAAGAGAGTTTTCACTCTTCTCTCCGCACGATGAGTAGAAGTGCCATCAAGTTTACGTTTCTCAGCCTTACTTTGTGTGCCCCTGCTTTTGCTCAGCAGTTTGGCGGAATTCGTGGGCAAGTGGTCGATTCCGACTTTGGACAACCAATTGCCAAAGCATCCGTAACGATCATGGGCTCGCCCTTCGGAGCAGTCACGGATGATCAAGGTAATTTCACCATCTCGGGAGTTCCTCCAGGCGTCTATACGATCCAGACACGAGCCTCCAGTTACATTCCAAAAACGGTTCCAGATATTTCAGTCGCTGCCGGCTCCTTCAACGAAATGCGTTTTGAGGCTGTCGCCGAGATCGAAGAGATGGAAGAGCTCGTGGTCCCTGGCGAAATTGAAAAAGCATCTGAAACCGGTCTCTTAGCCGAACGACAAAATGCGTCGGCCGTGATGGACATGATCGGCCAAGATTTCATCTCCCGACTTGGCGCAGCCAATGCAGGGGACGCAATGAAACGGATGGTCGGAACATCCGTAACAGACGGCAAATACGTTGCTGTCCGTGGCATGCCGGATCGCTATGTGAATACTCTCATGAACGGGGGTCGACTCCCCTCCACTGACCCTGACAAGCGAGCCATCAACGTCGACCTTTTCCCTGGGAGCATCCTGGAAAGCATCAACACCTATAAAACTTTCACCCCAGACCAACCTGCCGACTTCACCGGCGGTAGCGTCGATATCCGCACACGAACCTTTCCCGACAAACCATCTTTCGGCACAGGGTTCACGGTGGAATACAACTCCCAAGCGACCCTCAATCCCGACTTTTTGACCTATAATGGAGGAGGGACAGGACTTTTTGGAGGAAAAGCCAACAGCAGAGCGATCCCGCAAAGTGTTTTGAGCACGCCAACCCCCATACCAGGAACCCTAAACTTTGATGACCCGGCCAAAGTCGCGTCCAACCTCGAAAAAGCGGATACAGTGAATTCCGCCATGCGCCAAATGAGCCCTGTGATTGGCCTGACGAACAAAGCACCACCACCCAATATGTCCTTTAACTTGCAAGGGGGAGACTCGATCGAATTAGGCCAGTACGAAAAGGTCGGGGTCATCGGTGCCTTTAGTTACCGAAATAAGTATTCCTATTACGGCAACGGAACCCGCGGCAACCTCTTTCTTATTGCGTCTACTAATACAAACACCCCAGGGGTATTTTCAGCAACCAATCAAGTTTCCCAACAGGCCCAAGGAACACAGGAAGTCCTTTGGGGTGGATTAACCGGACTTTCGGGGCAGTGGGACAAGGACCACAAGGCATCGATTAATGTGATGTATAATCGAGGCGCTGATGACAACGCCACCCAAAGAGCCCAACCGCAAGACAGTGGTCTACAAACCGATTACCAGCAAATTATCGATTACGGACAACGCAGCTTGTCCTATCTTCAAGTGATCGGGGAGGACACTTTCGAGGAGGCAAGAAACTTTAAAATCAATTGGAACGGCGGACTGGGTCAGGCACAGCTGCAAGAGCCGGATCAACGGCAGTTTACCTACGGTATTACCAGCACCGGCACCTATACCGATTTGGACTCAACCACCAGCCCGTTTGACGCAACCGATGAAACTCTCCAACGCTTTCAAAGACAGCTGACCGAGAATTCCTACTACGGAATCGTTGATTTCACTATACCGATGTTTGAGGAAAAAGAGCGGACCGACGCTTTCAAAACCGGTTTTTATCAGGATTACAGCCAGCGAGACTACAGCCAATCCAGTTTCAACTATCCTTACGGATTATCCCCCACCCCCGCGCTACCCTCCCAGGAGTCTTATACCCCTACCAATGGTGAAACTTGGGCAGATGTTTTCCTTACCCCTGAGCGAAGTGGCTTGATCAACCCCACTGGACTGGACGGACCCTACATGATGAGCTACAGCATTTTCAATCAAGCAGGAGATCCGGCCGTTAATCCTGGGACCGATTACAACGCCAGCCAAGGGGTTACCGCAAGCTACCTGATGGCCGACTTTAAGCCGTTCCCCCAACTCACCCTTGTGGGTGGCGCCCGCTTTGAAAACACCAACCTCAAAATCCTTGGTGCCACCAACCTTCCTTCGCGCTATTTCGGCGATTTCAATGGCTTTTCAAAAATCCAGCAACTCGACCTTCTCCCCGCGGTATCGGCCACCTTCGAATTAACCCAAGGGGTAAATATTCGAATGGCATGGTCCCAAACGTTGGCACGCCCCTCCTTTAAGGAGATGGGCCCGGTCATCACCAAGGATTTCACCGCCGACAGCTATTTTATCGGAAACCCACAGCTGCAGCTATCCAAGGCCAACAACTACGATTTCCGTGTGGAGTGGTTTCCCCGGGCAGGGGAGGTTCTCTCCCTCAGCCTTTTTTACAAGGATCTTCAAGCCCCGCTCGAACAGACATCTTTTTATGATGACATCACAGATCTAAATTTCTTCAAATATGTCAACGCCCCCAGTGGCACAATCCGCGGCCTGGAATTTGAAGCACGCAAAAGGTTGGATCAACTTTCCTCCACTCTCCGACAATTTTCCCTCTTTTTCAACTACACCTATATCGCCAGTAGTGTTCCCGTTACCGGGCAAGCGGCTGAATTTGTCGATCAATCCACCCGCCCCCTGCAGGGGCAACCCGAGTATGTGATCAATGCCGGACTCAACTATGACAACGACGAATATCGATTCTATGCAGGCCTTTTCTATAACGTGACCGGACCCCTGCTTTATGCAGCCGGATCTCCCTTTGTTGAACCGGGTACCACCAAAGTTCTCTCTTATTTCCCAGACATATACCAGCAACCTGCCCCCTCACTGGATTTCAATCTCACGCAGGGTCTCACCGACAATTGGAAAATAACCTTCCGAGGAAAAAACCTGTTGAACCCCTGGAATAACAAGACCCAAACCCTGAACGGCACCGAGTATATCTACAGTTCTTATACGAAAGGTTGGGATCTCAGCCTGAATGCAGCGTACAGCTTTTGAGCTTTCAGCTCGAAACTTCCGCTCAAGTCAAACCCTTCAGTAAGACATATAGTCGACGGGAAGGGCGTGCTCAACGGCCTTTGGCATATCTTATGCTTTAGTCCCCTTCCTCAATACGCAGGATTTTATTCTTTAAGTCTTCGCCTTCGCTCCCGAGCTTTGGCCTCTTTTTCCTTCCACTTGGGATCCGTTGTTTTTGCTGCAATCGTTTTCCAGCAGAAATCCGCCCGCTCCGTATCTCCCTCCATCTCAAATACGTAAGCCAAATTCGACCACAGATTAGGAAAGAACCAGGGGCAAATCTCCATTCCCTTGACCGCGTAGCTTTTGCCCTCCGCATACTCTCCAAAGTCAATCGACCTAGCGACCAACAGATTCAACTCCACCGGAAATGCCTCCGCTCCAAGAAACAGTCTTTTCCACCCTGGCTCCTCCTTTTTTGACTGCTCCCTTAGGATCTCGTCCAATCGGTTCTCTCGGCCGCGAAGGGAGTCAAACCCCGCTGGGAAACTCCGATTTTCAACTACCGCGGGTGCGGCATCGTACCGGAGGAAAAGTGCCGTATGAGCGTCACGCGCCACACAACGCCAGAGCGGAAGAGTCCGTCCAACACTATCTTTAAAATACCCTTTGCTTCTGCGAGTTAGCCCGATCAGGGTTGGAACCCATAAAGGTTCACTGTCATAGCGAGCCACCACCGCCTCGATCTGCCACCGATCCAGGAGGGCGACAAAAGCCTCACGCTTCTCGACACTCTCACGATATGAACGCAGCAGCTCTTCCGAGTAGTTGTCGTTTCTGCCATCGAGGAAGACCTTTTTGCCCGAAATCCACCCAATCCACCCGCCGTTGTCGTGCCCATTCAGAACCCGCAGCTGCTGCGGGCAGCGACCAAGCACCTCAGATATTTCCGTTGGATGTACTTTTGGCTCCAACCCGACTCCAAAAGGCATGCCCCAGCACCAGTTGCCCCACAGCCCTGTGGGAACCACCAGGAAAAAAAAGATACAGACGGCCACTGCCAGCCCGCGACAGACCGACTGGATGTTGTTCTTTTTCCGAGCAAGAAAGTTGTCCCAACCGACCGCTGCATAAGGGCCCGCCAAGATGAAGAAATAGTTAAAGTTTTTCACCATGCGAAATGCCAAAAAGGTAAAAATGGCAATGGGCCCCCACGCGTGGATTGGAATTTTCTTCCTGCCTATGACCAACCCTGCAAGCAGGAGGAGCAGAAGTGTAAGCATCGTGGCTGAGTCAAACCAATCTGCCCAGGTTCGTAATCCTTCAACTGGAAATATGGCCTGCCATAGAGGTTGAAATTCGAGAATCATGCCACTGGCCTCGTGCCTCCCTGCGACAATCCGTGCCTGATGAAATGGGAAAGCCAGTCCTTGCCAGCCATACGGGTTGACGAGGCAAGCCAGACCCGCCAACCCCAGTGGCCAGTACATTTTCAAAACGCTTTGCGGGGCCGTTCTCCATCCCCCCTGTCGGATTTGTAGGACTAAATCCCCTAGCATCCAAACACCTGCTGCCAATAGGCCTAGGCTAAAGAGGGCGTGACAGTTCACCCAAGCCAACGAAATAAGCGGAAGAAACCAGAGCGCACGCCGATTCCCACGGGAGTGTTCCTCTAGCACCAGAAGAGTCAGCCCCAGATAGATCCACGACAGGTTATGTGGACGGATAGGCCAGATATTTACACAGAAAAAAATCAGCAAAAGCCAGAGACTTCCCAACCCCAAGGAACGGCCTCCCATTCGGAACACACGCCAAGCCCAAACTCCTAGAGCAACCAGCTGAATTCCGATATTTACCACCATCAGCCCGCCATATCCCAGCCAACGCCAGCACCCGTAGATACCCAACTGCCAAAGCCACTGTAGATCGGTGTAACTCCCTTCAGGCTCGGTCCAGAGAAAAGGCTCCCCCCGCGGGACATCCCCCGACTGCAGAATCAGCTTCGCCGCGTGAAGCTGAAAGCCGAGATCCTCGTTCTTGATCCATTTCCATGCCAAACAGAAACCGGTCAACCCCAACAAGCCCCAGATCCAGGCTGGAAGGGAGATGGCCATAGCCGTGGAGGAAGATCGTTTCACCGTAATCCCTTGCGTCGCATCTCCTCCAGATACGGTGACGGATCGGGCTTATTTCGCCGCGCCCGCGCCTTTTCTGCCCGCTCCTGCAGATCCTTATCCGGAACCTTGCGGAGGATGGCGTCCCAGCAGAGATCCGCCTGCGGATACTCTTTGTTCATCTCCAAAGCGGCGGCCAGGTTCACCCACAATTCAACGATGAAATATGGGCTCTTGCAAATCCCCTCCCACGCATAGGCCTGGGCCTCCCGTGATCGGCCCAAAAAAACGGAGCCGGCACTTTGTCCGGCAGATTCATCTAACTCCAACTGTCCAAACGGCAAGGTGTTGACCCAACCCGGAAGAGGCTTTTGGGCCTGCTGTTCAAGCCCCTTGTTCCAGGCGGGTGGATTGGACGGGATCCGTTGCCCCACCTCCACCATCGGTACGCTGGGAATCTCAGGGGCCAGATCCTTGCGAAAGAAAACCATGACCCCATCAGTTCGATCCACCAGGCGCCAATCCGGTTCCTTGGCCAAGGCCTCAATCCATACCCCCTCACCCAATTCACGGGCGACCACCACATTCGCCCGAACCACCTCAATCAATGCCTTAAAATTGTCCGCCAAGCCGGCCCCAACCGACTCCCTGTATAAACGCTCCGGATAGTTGTCGTTTCGCCCATCTATATAAACTTTTTTTCCTGTCCCCCATGCCAGCCAACCCCCGAGGTCGTGCGGATTCATGATCCGAACCTCCGAACCCGCCCGATTGATGATTTCAACCGCTCCTACGGGATGGTTTCGGGCATTATATCCCAAGCCAAAGCCCAGACTGCTCGTCACCCGACTCCACCACCCTACTCCCATCAAAAACAGGAGAAGCAAGCAGACCCCCAGTAAGCCAAATCTCCCGACCGATTTCCACTTTTCCCTTTTGGGTTGGAGGAGTTGGCTCCAGCCTCCAGAGGCATAAGGGATCAAGGCCATGGAAAAGTAGGACCAGTTTTTCACAGCGGTAAGATAAAGGGCCGCAAAGGCTACACCCAGAATCCAGACCGGGGCAGGCCATCGTGGACGCCGCAAAACCAGTCCAAGAAGAACCACAAAAAAAATCAACCATAGCAGTAACGTAACTATTGGAATGGAGGGCCTGCCGTACGTGAAGAAAGCAGCCCCTCGACTGCCAAGCGCAACAAATTCATTTACCCCAAAGACAGAGTCCTTCGCGATATGGGCCGAGGTCAGCAAGGTAAATTGCCGTAACGGGAATATCCACCCCTCCCAACCGTACGGATTGAAAAGACATGCCAAACCTGACAGTCCTCCAGCTCCGATCAAGCGATAAACTTGATCGAAGTTTTTCGCCCTATCCTGCCCCTTGGCCAGACACGCCTCCACAACCTCCCCCGCTGTCCAAAGCCCGATCGTCATCAAGCCCAGGCTGAACAGGGCATGACAGTTGACCCAACCCAACATAATCAGTGGCAGAAACCAGACCGCCTTTTTTTCGCCCGCGGAGTGGCGCTCCAGACACAACAAGACAAGGCTAAGATAAATCCACGAAATGGTGTGTGGCCGATAATCCCAAAAGTTCACCATAAAGAAAAAAAGGAGAAACCCCGCCGAAACCGTCCCTAACCCACCACACCAGTTCCGACAACGAATCAGAAGAATCGCTGATGCAATGAAGGTGTAACCGACACAAAGAAGATTCATCCCCAGCAGACCTCCCCACTGATTCGCCCCATAGATGGAAAGTTGCCAGAGCCACTGCAGATCCACATATCGGCTCCACGGCACGGTATAAAGAAAAGGTTCCGCCCTGGGGACATCCCCATGGGTTAATACGTATTTGGCCGCATTCAGTTGAAACCCCAGATCGGGATTCCCAACCATCCGCCAACTCATCGCCAGACCTGTCAGAAAAACAGCCGCGAATAGGATTCCATTCCAGCTCCAATTCCCAAATTGGTTGACTCGCTTGGAACTCACTGTCCTGTGGCTAGATCTTCCGTCTAAACCGGTATCCATCACCCCGCCCTCTTCCGCTGATTCGTCAACCTTGGTCTGCGTCGGCCAAGATTTTGACTATTTTCTTATACTCTTCAGGGCTCTGGGTCATCGATACTAGGGCAAGCCCCAGTTCCAAACGGATCAGGCCGATTCTTTTACTTTCTGGGTCGCGATTCTTGTCGGCAAAGTTAATCACTTGCTGAAAAAGAGGGGCCCCAAGTTCAGCTTTCCCCAAAGAAACGAAACCGGCACCTAACTGCGGATAAACCATCATTTTCTCATACTCATTTAGATATTTATCCGCACGGACTTGAAGATCTTTCAGCGCTCCTACAATCTCATCCCCCCCAGCTCCATCCGTACCGCAAGCTAAAGCGGCAAGCATCGCTGCCTCATAGGCACCAAAAGCTGTTGGAGTCGTTTGCGGAAGCATAATTCTCAAACGGGCAGCCAGATCTGAGGCGGCAGTGATCTTTTGTTCAATCTTTGCCAACCGATAACTGTCCACCGCCAAGCGAACTGGGTCAGAATTAAATGAGGTGCCATCCATCCCCCCAATCACAAAGGAGATCCACGTGTTAGGATATTTTTCCCCTGAGTTCACTCGTCGTAGCGCCTCCGCCATCAGAATTCGCCCCGTAAAGCCATCTGTAATTCGACCTTCTTTCCATGACTTCTTCTCATCATGGGTGTGTTTTGGAGATAATTCAGCCCAGGGGCTCCGAGGATTCAGTCGGTTCAAAAACTGAGCCCACCCACTCGGTTGCAGTAGACTAAGAAATGCATCTCGTAGCTTAGGGGGATAATTGGAAAGAAATTTTGGTTCAGAATGAGTCTCTTGAGGTGAAATATTGTTTCTAGATCTGAGTGTTATCCATAGGCGGCTCAGCTGTGTTGTTGGCTCCACAGAGTCTCGACCCACCGTAAGAATCATCTTTTTTTCAGCAAGTTCGAACCAACGGCATGCTGTTCCTACTGGGATCTTTTCCCAGCCCACCAGAATAGCCTCTGCAATCGTGGAAGGGGCAGAATAGTGTTCTATGCTGCCAATGACCTTCTCAGCTTCATCCCATTTCCCCAGTCGAACGAGAGTCAGCGCGACTTCTTTCTGTGTCATCGCTACGCGATAAACGTCGACTCCCAGTCTTGGAGTTATATCTGCCACGATTTCAGTCGGCGAAGGAACAGTACTTGGTACTGGTACCCCAAATGAAAACGAAGTAGCCAGAATCAGTAAAGCAAGTACGGTCAATTTGTTTGTTTTCATAAAAAAGAAACGGGCGCTAGAGCATCTTGCCCTAGCGCCCGTTGCAATTCAAATCTTCGATTCGATAATTAGAGTGCGATCGCGCGATAGTACAAGGCGGTTGTTCCAACCGTCTTAGACGCGTCAGTGAACGGCAGGTCTGCACTCTGGAGCACTGTCACAGGAACAAAGCTCTTGTTGTCAGTGGAGACCTCCAAGGAATACTTAACTCCAGTTTCCGTACCAAAGTTTACCACAGGATTTCCTGACACATTCTTCGAAACAACAACAGTCGGCACGATTGCCACAGCCGTGTTAGCGAACATGCCTGACTGGCTGGCGAAGTTCCAGCCACGGAACCAGCTGCTATCACGGACGGCTCCTACAAAGCTGGCACCAGTCACAAGCGAACGTGTGGTCTTGGTGGTTCCTGCTGTGTCATAATTCGGCAACTGGTTGGCTGCTAAATCACGCGCAGCGGAAGCGGTGGGTTTGATATCGATTCCAGAAAGATGGTGGTTCAAAGGAACTGAAACACCAGGATCCTGGTCAAACTTTACACCATTCGACCCTTTAATGACTGTGATCATATCCGGAATATTGGCGCGAACAGCAGTACCATTGGTAGAGGCTCCACGCTCTGTACGATCTGTCTGATCAGGGAACAGATTCGAATCGGAGGCGATCCACCAATTTGCATCGGTTGAAATGGCAGTGTTGAGTGCAGCTAACGAGGCATATTTGCCGTTCACTCCAGCAAAGTCGTTATCCAACAAACCCGTGCGGAAGAACCATACGTTGTTAAATAGACCATCTTTCTCCCCTGGGGCACCTGGCAGTATCGTGACTGGGAAAC
>OGWM01000129.1_pt1 | contig 11526 bp, 12 predicted proteins | sample 1576041 | NCBI WGS metagenome assembly OGWM01 (sample SAMN07581538, study PRJEB24739) | freshwater metagenome | place: Singapore | collected 2015-01
ATATATCTAAGTATGCGCTAGATGTAGTAGTTGGTGGTAATAAGGTTGATGAAGTATTTGCTCTTCCAAAGGTGCAAAACTTTTGGAATACATACGGAGCAGAACTAGGAGCCTATAAAAAGGCTATCAAAGACGGTGCTACCCAAGAAGCTGTCAATATCAAGAAGCGTCTGAATATTCTTGCACCTGAGTTTGGTGATCCAGTAATCAAGTCATTTATTGATATTGATGTACCTATCACAAACGCTGATACCGCTAGGGCTTTCTTTAAGAACGCAGACCAAGTTGCTGAAATGATGAAAGGTCAAATTGGTCGCAAACGTGTAATGATTCCTAGAATGGATGCCGCACGTCAGGCTCGCGTTAACTTTGTTACAACCGCTAATAAAGTTTTTAATATGGACAAAATTGGTCCACGCTTTATTGATGACCTTTACTTTGCTGGAGCATCTACAGATGATGGCGTTGCTAAAGCAATTATTGATGGTAAAGAAACTATTATCAATAATGTTAAGGCTCAAGCAGATGCTAAAAGAACAGCACGCTTTTCTATGGCGCAAGTTCAATATCGCATTGACCGTTTTAAGGCTAAGTTCAGCCAAGTACCTTTCTTTGAAGACAGTCTCTTTGACGTAACTTCAGCAGATGGAGCAGCAAAGGTATACCGTTACGCACGTTTGGTATTGCCTAAAAATGATTCTAAGTTAATTGCTCAGGCTTTTGATAATGCTGAAGTTGGTAAGAAGAAAGAAATTTTTTACGGACTTCAATCTACTATTGCAGATATACGCGGTCTTAACGTAACCAAAGAAGGCAAAGTTATTGCCGATCCTTTGCGCCTAGGTCCTAACAAGCAGTTTGCCGCAACTATTGATGGTAAGAACCCTGCTATGTTGCCAGATGGCGAACAAGTTGGTCTTATTCTATCCGACCTATCAGATTATGTAACAACGCTCAGTGTTCGTGATATTGACCGAGCTGCTGCACGTTCTGGAATTATCCAGCGCACATTAGGTTTAGCACATTCTAACTGGGTTGAGAAGATGACTACAGCGTGGTCATTCTTAACTCTAGCCGGTCCACGTTATGCAATCCGTAACGCAACAGAAGATTTGCTTGTACACCTTGCAATCGGTGAATCACCATTTGGTTTGGTTAAAGCACGTGCCCTATCTACCCGCTTGCGCACTGCACGCCAGATGGAAAAAGGCCTAACTAAGTTTGACCAAGCATCTGCTAACCCACTTGGTGGAGTTATGCGCTTTGTTAACGGAAGAGAAGCAAAGCGTTATGGTGCTGAGATTGAAGCAGCCGACGGTGATATCAAGAAGATTCGTGAGATTACTGCTCGTGCTTTGAATGAAGGAAAGTTAACACGCTTCTATGAGCGTGCTGGCCTTGGTAAGTTTACAGACGCAGATCGTGCAGCTCTTGCTGAACAGATTAAGTACGGCGACCTAGACAATGCACTTATGGATGTTGTTGAAGGTGGCAAGAACGCATTTACCGGACTTGATTCATATACCCGTACTATCAACTTTACTCGTAAGAACAAAGTACGTACAGCAGAACTATCCTATGACCTTGAGAAAGGTCGCCTTGGCCTTGCAAAAGGTAAGGGTGGCTATAAGCAAATGGCTCCTCTTGCAGATGAAGCCTCACAAGTTGCTTGGATTATGCGTATTGGTTACTATTCAAATGACAAATTAGGTCGTATTGCTGTAGCAAATCTTAGCGATGATGCACAAGAAGCAGCACTTGCTGTAAAGAAAATTCAAGGTTGGCTTGATGATCCAAAGAATGCCAAGTTGGTTGCAGCATTCCGTATGGAAGAGCGTGGAATTTCTACAGAAGAACACGCACAGCGTATTTACGATGCAGCTAAACAACTTTTTGTTAAAAAAGACGGCAAGATTAACCAAGATTTGCTCAGCAAAGTACGTGTTTTTGATGAGACTGCTGGCGAATACCGCATTACAGGTAAACTCGGCCTAGATGACCTACCAAAATCAGAGGCAGACGTACCTACATATATCGTTGGACCACAGTTAGTACCTATATCAGATAGCGGAAACTACGCTTCGTCCTTTATGGAATGGGGATGGGACTGGCTAGGTAACGCTAACGCACGTTTATCACGTGAACCTATGGTTCTTGCTGAGATGATTAAACTCCGTAAGCAGTTTAAGAGCACAGGTTTTGAAGATGCTTTCATTGCAGCGCATACACGTGGCATTACAGCGCCTAAAGCGCTAGAACGTTCTACAGAAAATGCTCGTTACAAGTTAGCTGAGATTGCAGAAGATAGAGCACGCCTACAAGTGCTTGCTTATGTAGATAACCCTGCAGTACAGACACAACTTGCTTTTGGTGTTCGTAACTTTGCACGTTTCTATCGTGCTACTGAAGACTTCTATCGTCGTGTATACCGCGTAGTACGCTACAACCCAGAGTCAATCGTCAAAGCAAGCCTTACTTATGAAGGAATTACCCACTCAGGTTGGGTGCAGTATGACGATCAAGGCGAACCATACTTTTTGTACCCAGGAACTCAGTATGTTTACAAAGCGGTTCAAGCCGCTATGCAAGCGCTAGGAGTTCCAGCAGAGTTTAAGACTCCATTCCCTGTAGAGTTTGGCGCTAAGTTGAAGATGATTACACCTTCGCTTAACCCAGAGTCTGCTATTCCAACCCTTGCTGGTCCATTATCAGGATTCTCTGTAAAGGTTGCAGCAAACTTAGTTGATATCTTTAACCCAGGTGCAGCAGACAAAATTACAACTACATTTTTGGGTAAGTATGCAGAAGACCAACCAATGGTTTCAGCATTCCTTCCAGCACACGTCAATCGTATCTATGCTGCAATGAATAAAGATGAGCGCGATGGGCAGTACGCATCAGCAATGCGTAAGGCTATAACATATCTTGAAGCATCAGGTCACGGATTACAGCAAAAGTACGATGCTCAAGGTAATCCAATTCCTTTCAGCGCAGCAGAGTTAGAAAAGTATCGTTTGCAATTAAAGAATACAACGATGAGCATTCTTGGATTGCGTGTTGTATATGGCTTTACTGCACCTGCTATAGCACAAGTTATGCTCAAGTCAGATATGGCAGACTGGGTGCGTGACAACGGAGAAGCATCCTTCAAGCAATCTTGGTATGGCCTTCTTGACAAGTATGGAGACTACGATAAGGCAATGACCGAATGGGTCAAGCGTTATCCAGACCAGATTCCGTTTACTATCTCCGAATCAGATCGTTCAACTGTAGCCTATTTTAGATATGCACAAGAGTCCGGTGACTTTGTAGATAAGAATGATAAGTTATTCAAGGATTACCCACAGGCAGCAGCATTCCTTATCCCTCACAAGGGTGGATACTCTTGGGATGCTTACAAGACTATGACTGATATGGGTCTTCGTCAGAACAAGCGTGTAACAGACTTCCTTCGTGAAGTACAAACCGCAGCAGATATGCAGGTTTATTACGAGAAGAAGAACCAGTACGAGACAAACCTAGAATCTGTAGGTACAGACTTTGAGCGTTCACAATTACGCAAAGAGTTCCAAGATTGGGCTACTACATTCAAGGCTGGCCGTCCTTTAGTTCAAGAAGAACTAGCACAGGGCGGCAAGAAGGCTATCGAGCGTATGAAAGCACTCAATGACCTTGAGAAGATGCTCAGCGAAAAGTCTGCCTTTACTGCTTCCCCAAAAGTTGCAGAAAAGTTAAAGCAAATGTTGAAACTTTATACTGATTACAAGTCTACCAAGGATCAGTTAGATACATTTGGTGGAAGTCAATTCCTTTCAAATATGAACAAGGAAGAAACCATTATCAAAATGCGTGAACTTGCAGCATATAACGAGAATACACAAAGTGCCTACAATGTGCTCTTTGGTAGATTACTAGGAGACTAAAGTGGCCGGTGTAGGAACAAGTAAAGGTGTATCTAGGGTAGTTAAAGTTCAAGAAACTACCGCAGATGGCAAGCCTACTTCAACATCTCTTACAGAGTATACAGAATTTAAAAAGGCTATTGCTAACAGTCCAGCTCTTATTAGTGGATATCAAAAGTTACTTAAAGCTGCTAACTATTACAGAGGTCCAGTTAACGGTAAATATACACCTGCTTTTCAAAAAGCATTAGATGCTGCCGAAGAAGCACGTCTATCTATATCTGCCATCCGTCCTTTAACACGTGATGAATTTATTAACGAGCAGATTTCATTTGGTGCTGGTGATGGAAGCGCTAAAGCCAGAACTCAAACCTATATTATGAATGATTCTGATATTGAGGCTCTTGCTACTAAGATAGCCCAGTCTAAAACTGGCTATGGTTTATCAGCAAAAGAACTATCTCAGATTAAAAAAGAACTTCAGCTTGCGCAAAAGCGCAATCCAGTAGTACAGACTTATGATGCTGCTGGAAATGTTGTGCAAACTGGTGGAATTAACGAACAACAGTTTATTACTTCAAAGATTGAACAAACAGGAGCAGCAGAAAAAACTCGTGCTGAAATGGCAAATGAGTTAATGCTCAGGGAACTAGGAGGGCTACAGTAATGCCAGTTCTAGGAACATTGCCTGACGATAAGCGCAAACTTATTGGTTTATATGCAGCAGAAAACTCTAAGTATCAAACCAATCTAAGCCGACTAGACTTATTCAAAACTAGAGCGCAGAACCCACAAGAGCCAGCAGATGTTAGAGCAGAAGCGCGTGCTGAGTACAATAAATTAAAAAAGGTTGTTGATTCTGGTCTTAAAAATCTTGATTTGATTAAAGCAAAAATAAACAAACTTGAGGGAGGCAAAGAACTTACCAAGATTCAAGAAGAATACAAAGACCTTCTTGATGAGAAAAGTCTTCTTATAGACCCTAACGACCCACGATCTGCTGAGATTGATGCAGAAATTGAAAAACTTGTTAAGCCATTTCAGAATGCTTATTCTAAAGTAGTCGGTGCTCGTATATCCGAAACTGTTGCTAGAACCAACCTTCTTGGTAAAGAGATACCCACATTTGGTAGAACAACAGGTAAGGAAGCAACTGCTGCTCAGGTAGCAGGTACGCCTACACCTACTCCGTCTGCAACTCCTGAAGTCAAGCCTACTCCTACACCAAAAGAAAAAACAAAAATCAGTGGAACTCCTACTCCAGATAAAACTAAAGTAGTAGAGCAACCTCCACTTGATACTCAAACCTTTGAGCCTACCGTTACTATCGGTGGTGCTCCTGCAGGGTATGTTCCATCAGAAGAGATGGCTTCTATCAAGGCATCTGGTGTTGCTGATATTGCAGAGCGATATGGATTATCAGAAACACTCTTTAAGAATATACCAAGCCTAAAGGCTATCTTTGAAGACTATGTAAATCCTAAAAAGAAGATGACCGATGATGAGTTCATCCGTCGTATTCGTAATGATAATTGGTACAAGCAAAACTCTGCTGACATTAAAAAGAGATTTGTCCAATATTACAATTATCGTGATTTGCAAGAATCAGGACAGGCGCAAGGTACCACTCAATACGAGCAAGATATTCAAGCAATCCTAAGAAACCTTGAGAAGCGTGCAATAACGATTGGGTCTGCTGCAGCCAATGACCCAATAGCACTACGTAAAGCTGCTGAGAATATCTACCTTACCAATAAAGAAAAAGACACAACCTTTATTGATGATTTCCTAGCAGCATCTATCAAACCTATTGCTGGAATGATTGGTGGCAAAGTAACTGAAGGATATTCAGGCGCAGCGCTACAGAATTACAATGCTCTTCTTAAAGCAGCCCGTGACAACGGTTTCAAGATTAGTGACATTATTCCAGGTGGTGCTAATGAGCAGCAAGTTTTACAGGGTATTGCATCAGGTAAAATTGATATCAACCGTATTGCAGCAGATGCTCGTAAGTTGGCAGCACAGGGTCAGCCACAATATGTGCGTGATTTGTTGGCACAGGGATATAACTTAGACCAGATATTCAAGCCTTATCGCCAAACAATGGCAGCAGTTCTTGAGATTGGTGACCCAGACCAGATTGACCTTAACGACCCATTACTGCGTAGCGCCATCACTGATAAGGGCGATATGAACCTATACGACTTTAAGAAGGCTCTGCGTCAAGATAATCGTTGGCAATACACAGAACAAGCTAAAGCAGATGTATCAAATGCAGCATTTAAGGTGCTGCGTGACTTTGGATTCCAGGGGTAACAATGGCTGACAATTTTGTAACAACACTTGCAAGTTTACCTAGTGGAACACAACGAGTAATTACAGCAAATGCACAATCTCAAGGTATCTCACCAGAAGCGTATCTTGCATCACGTGGTGGTGTTAACCCAGTAACAGGTAAGTATGGTGACTCATACGATCCTACAAGAGACTTAACAGATGCTGAATATAAAGCAGCAATCGCTGGTAAAACTGGACCAGCAATAGGTGCTGCAATTAACGCAGCAACTGCAGCAAAGATTCAAGCAGCAGGTGGTGGCGGTGGGGGTGCCGGAGGCGGCGGTGGTGCCACACCCTCAGGTCTAAAATCTGAAGCACAAATTGCTGCAGATGCTGCAGCAGCAGAACGTCAAGGCCAACGTCAATCTGCTTACGACTTGTTATACTCACAATTTAAGCAATACGGATTAGAGTCATTAGTAGAACCGCTTAAAGGACTTATTATATCTGGCTCATCACCTGCAGAATTTACTATCAAGTTGCGTGAGACAGATGCCTATAAGAAGCGTTTTGCTGGTAACGCAGCACGCATCCAAAAGGGATTGCGAGCGCTAAGTGAAGATGAGTACCTAGCTCTTGAAGACCAGTACCAAAATGTAATGCGCAACTATGGACTGCCTGCTTCTTATTATGAGCGTGACGCACTTGGTACACAACAAGGTTTCACAAATCTTATTGCTGGAAACGTATCAGCCGCAGAATTAGAGAGCCGAGTACAGCAGGCAGTTGATGTTGTAGAGAAGAGTCCTAAGGAATACGTAGATGCTATCAAGCAGTTCTACCCAGATATATCTCGTGGAGACTTGCTTGCCTATGTACTCGATCCTGAGAAGGCACTTACCAAGATTCAAGCACGAATCGGTGCAGCAAAGATTGGTGGAGAATACCTCCGTGGTGGACTTGCTACAGATGTTGCACGTGCAGAAGAACTGCAACGTCAAGGCGTTACTGCAGAAGCAGCACGTCAAGGAGTACAAGCTGTTCAGGCTTTGGCACCACGTGGTGGAATGCTTGCAGATATTTACAAGACTGGTCCATACGGACAAGCACAAGTTGAAGAGGAAGTTTATGGACTTGCTGGAGCAACAGAAGCAAGGAAACGTCGTGAGAAGTTAACTGCTTTAGAAACCGCACAGTTTTCTGGCGGTGCAGGAACAGCACCTGGAGCACTTGGTAGAGAAAGAGCATTGGGCCAAGGCCAATTCTAATAAGCCTGCCACTAGAACCACCGGCCTAGTGGAGCGATATTAAGACCGGTAGTAGGAGCCATAACAGATTCCCCAGTCTGATATGAGGCCTACGTAATCAATCAAATGATAGGGAGAAGGACCACTATGTCCAATTACGACTACGAGGATGAAGACGAAGACTACACACAGGATTCGTCTAACGACCTAGTAAAGCAACTACGCAAAGCAGCTAAGCAGAAGGACAAAGAACTTGCGGAACTCCGCGAGAAGTTTGATGGACTGAGCAAGGCTCAACGCGAAAGAACGATTAAGGATGCCCTCGAACGTCGCGGGGTAAATACGAAGATCGCTTCATTTATCCCACAGGACATTGACCCAACTGAGGAGTCTGTGTCTAAGTGGCTCGAAGATTATGCCGATGTTTTCGGTATTCAAATCGGGCAAAACCAAACTGCAAATGTAGATCCAGCAGACATTGCGGCATACAAGAGGATGACAGGTACTGCAGATACTGCTCTGACACCAGAGCGTGGAGCAGATGTTATGTCTCGTCTTATGAATGCAAATAGCAAAGAAGAGTTGGACGAAATCATTGCGCAGTCTGGACTTTAACCAACCCAACAACGAAAGGTAAAGCCTAATGGCAATTCCATCCGGTTCCTTAACAGGTACATCGGACATTAGCAACCTCGTCAAAACCGCATACGACCAGTATGTAAGAATGGCGCTCCGCTCCATTCCGGTAATGCGTGCGATTGCAGATGTCAAGCCAGTACAACAGGCAATGCCAGGTTCATCAGTTGTGTTCTCTATCTATTCAGATCTTGCTCAAGCAACATCTACATTGACAGAAACATCAGATGTATCAAGCATTGCACTTGGTAACCCAAATCAGGTTACAGTAACACTGAACGAATACGGTTCAGCAGTTACAACCACAAAGAAGCTCAACTTGACTTCTTTCAACGATGTTGATTCAGCACTTGCTGACATCATCGCTTACAACTCAGCAGATTCTATTGACGCTGTAGTTGCAGGAGTTCTCACAGGTGGCTCAAACGTCATCTACGCAGGAACTGCTACCTCAACCAACACCATCACCTCTTCAATGACAATGGCTGTTGCTGATATCCGTGAGGCTGTAACTCAGCTTCGCACCAACAAGGCTGTGCCACGTATCAATGACTTGTACGCTGCATACCTACACCCACGTCAGGCTGCTGACCTCCGTGCTGAATCAGGTACTGGTGGATTCCAGGCATTGACACAGTACGTAGACCGCACACCATTCGTGGCTGGTGCAGTTGGCGTCATCGAAGGTGCATTTGTAGTTGAGACACCACGTGTGCCTTACGCTGCAAACTCAGGATCAGTCAACGTCTACAAGGCGATTGTCGCTGGTCGTGAAGCACTTGCTGAAGCACAGGGTCAGGACATCTCAACCGTTATCGGTCCAGAGATTGACGCACTCCGTCGCTTCCGTACCATTGGTTGGTACTATATGGGAGGCTTTGCACGTCTCCGTGAAGCAGCGCTCTATCGCATTGAGACTGCTGCATCAATTAACTAATTGTGCAACGGCAGGGGTGGGAGAAATCCCACCTCTGTCACTATAGGAGGAAACAATGGCATATACCTTGGTAACACCTTGGCAGAATGAGACTTGGTGCGATAGCACATACTTTAATATGTATGCTCGTCTTGCAGCACGTCCACTTGCTGGTGGTACTTATGAAGGTGCAATCCCTCCACATCTTACAGATGTGCCACGTGGAGTTACCTTGATAGTCAATGGAACAACTGTTACCGAGACTAGAACTCCATACCAAAATGATTTAGCAGATGCTGATACCTACTACCTTGGTGGTCACGCATATACTTTGACAGATGCAGAAGCGCAGATTCTTATTGACGCTGGATACAGCGCATACCTGACACCGGTAGCCTAATGAAGCATAGAGAAAAACATCCTGAGGATGTAGAAGGTTGCTTCGGTTGCAAGATTATGGGTCTGCAAATGAGTCCAGGAGCTGCCCGTGCTAACGGAGTACCGACAGCAAAACAACACGATAAAGAGTTGGGTGCGTATTATGACGCAGTTCGACAAGGCATTGAACCTCGATCCACGAGACAGCCTGATATTGATGCAGCAGTAAGAATCAGTAATGAAGGCGGCAAGGCCTTTGACGGAATTAACCTAACCTACAAGGAGTAAAAATGGCAGACAAAAAAGTAGTAATTGTCCAGAATGTTGAAGAGGCAGAATACTATCCAGCAGCAGACAAGCAGTTTGAATCAAACCGTAAGTACACCACCTACGAGTCAATCTCAACTGGCGTTGGCGGTAAGAAGTAATGTGCGCTAAATGCGGATGCAAATGCAAAGCAGGTAAACCACAAAAAGGATGCAAGTGCAGTTGTGCAACTTGCAAGAATGCGAGGAAAAAATAATGTCAGTTAAGGGTGAGAAGTACGCTTCTAAGAAGTCTATGATGAAGCACGAAAAGACTGAGAGCAAGAAGGAACGCAAGATGGAATACGGTTCCAAGGCCAAGATGACTACCAAGAAGATGGGTAAGAAAAAGTAATGAAGAAGAAGCCAGCTAAAGTCAAGAAGGTAATGAAAGAATTTAAGGCTGGAACTCTTCACTCTGGTTCTAAGAAAGGCCCAGTAGTCAAGTCTCGCAAGCAAGCCGTTGCTATCGCATTAAGCGAAGCAGGTATGTCAAAGAAGAAGAAATAATGGCCAAGAAGGATCCACGCCTAGAGCGTGCAGGCGTTGCTGGTTTTAACAAACCAAAGCGCACACCAAACCATCCAACTAAGTCACACGTTGTTGTGGCTAAAGAAGGTACCCAAGTAAAGACAATCCGTTTTGGTCAACAAGGCGTTACTGGCGATAAGAAGCCAACAGCGCGTCAAGCATCATTCAAAGCACGTCACGCAAAGAACATTGCCAAAGGCAAGATGTCTGCTGCGTACTGGGCAGATAAGGTGAAGTGGTGAAGAAGAAAGCATTTTGGGATACCAAGAATCCAAAGAAGACATCAAAGAAATTAACTCCTGCACAGAAGACTGCAGCCAAGGCTAAGGCCAAGGCAGCAGGACGACCATATCCAAACTTGGTAGATAACGCTGCAGTAGCAAAAAAGAAGAAGTGAGGTAGAAGGTGCCAACAGGTAATCCAGGTTCAACGCTTGTAGCAGAATTAAACAGACTCGCCAATGGTGGCACTTATCCTCCAATTACATCATATCTTGATGAAGCTGGTGCAGCTCGTGCTTGGGCTGCAGCACGTGGAGTCACTACACAACACACAGATACAGTAGGAGTTCTCAATGACATCGCGGGGCTTACGACTCCTGTTTGGCAGCATCTTGACTATAACGGTGTATGTAATTACATCGCTGGTACTACTGGCCTCACTGCGAACGCTGCTCTCCAAGGACTCACATCTTGAGTGCGACCTTTAATCTAACGCTTGAACAAGCGACAACATTTAACTTTCAGTTCCAAATAAAGAATGATTCAACTCCTTGGAACCTAACTGGGTATACAGGCACAATGACCGTGCGCCCATTTACTGGTTCAGAGACAACAACCTTGCTTGCAACTACGGCCAATGGACGTATGGTATTTAACGCACTCGTTGGAAGAGTCACTGTGACATTCCCTGCAAGCATTACAAACATTACAGCAGGTCGTTATGTCTACGACTTGGTATTAACAACAGGCGCTACTGTCACTCGCATCCTTGAAGGACAATTCACAGTAACACCAGGAGTAACAGTATGACACCAACAATTATCGTAGTTGAGTCCATTACTCCACAAGTATCAGTTACATTTTCTGCAGATCAAGGACCACAAGGTGGTCAAGGTGCTACTGGTCCTACAGGACCTACTGGAGCCACAGGCCCACAAGGACCTACCGGCTCTACCGGAGCGACAGGAGCAACAGGTGCAACAGGTTCTACAGGCGCTACTGGTTCTACTGGTGCTACTGGTTCCACTGGCCCTACTGGGCCTACTGGTGCGACTGGAGCGACTGGCGCTACAGGTCCGCAAGGAGCAACAGGTCCTATCGTGACTGGGAAAC
>OGWM01000130.1_pt1 | contig 11500 bp, 13 predicted proteins | sample 1576041 | NCBI WGS metagenome assembly OGWM01 (sample SAMN07581538, study PRJEB24739) | freshwater metagenome | place: Singapore | collected 2015-01
TTTTTTTTTTTCAAGCAGAAGACGGCATACGAGATCATAGCCGGTGACTGGAGTTCAGACGTGTGCTCTTCCGATCTGTTTCCCAGTCACGATAATCCAACGGAGCAACAACGGCGTCCATTCGTGCGCTCGAATTAAAATTAATAGACGAAAAGATTGCAACAGAAAGAGCATCGAGAGAAACGGCTATAAATACATTTGAGAAAAATAAAAACGCTTTGGCTTCATTAAAAATGGCAGGCGCAAGCGATGAAGTTATAAAAAGCCAAAAAGAGAATGTAGATAAATCTTTAAAATATGCAAATGAGCAAACTGCAAACCTTAATCAATCATTAGTTGATAGAGTAGAATTGCAACGCAAACATAACGTTGAAATTGCAACCGAACAAACAACGGCTAACAATGATGCAGTACAAAAGAATAAAGAAAGAAATGATAGAATAAGGGAAGATGCAAAAAAAGCGCAGGAAGATTTAAAAAAACAAAATGAAGAGTTTGCAAAAGAATTGCAGGCGTTAAAGGATAAAAATTTTACAGATACAATAAAAGACGAAAACGACAAAGCGGAGGCGTTATTAAATTTGCAACTTACTAACGATATGCGCGCTTTAAATGCCAGTAAATTAAGCGAAGAGCAAAAGAACGCAATGCGTATTGAATTAGGTAAACAATATCAAATTCAGTTAGATGCAATTAATGCAAAACGAGATGAAGATGCGCAAAAACAATTAGACGACGCGATTAAAAAAGAAGAAGAAAGGATTGCTAAAAATAATGAGCAAAGAAAAAAAGAATATGAGGATAAGATACAAAAAGAAAAGGAACAAACCGCTAAAGAAAAAGAGGAATCAGATAAACGAATTGCAATAGCACAAGCGGAACGTGATGCGAAAATATCGGCATTTGAAAGTATAGGAAACTCATTAAATATATTATCCGATTTAGTTGGTAAAAATACGGAGGCTGGAAAAGGTTTTGCAATTGCATCTTTAATAGTAGAGCAAGCAATGGCAATCGCTAAAATTGTTGCTAATACACAAGTTGCAAACGCAAAATCTATCGCGGCTTCACCATTAACAGCAGGTCAACCATTTGTTGCAATAAATACAATTAGCGCAGGTTTATCAATAGCTTCATCTATTTCAGCGGTTGTAAAAGGTATTAGAGCAATTAGAGGCGCAAATAAAAATAGCGGAGGCTCAACAGGTAACGCACCTTCATTGGCAGGTGGAGGCGGTGGAACAGTTGCTCCACCATTACCGCCACAATTAGCAACGCAAACAATTAATGCAGGGCAAATAAATCAGTTAGCATCGGCAACGGCTCGCGCTTATGTTGTCGAGTCCGATGTTAGCGGAAATCAGGAACGAATAAATAGATTAAATAGAGCATCACGTATAAATTAAAAAATATGACACTACCAATTTATGAATTAAAAATAAGTGAAAACTTAAACGACGAGGCGCAAGTTGATTATATCGCGTTAGTCGATGCGCCAGCAATTAAAAAAGATTTTTTAGCATTTAACGAACAATTTATTGAGCCGTCAAAAGGCGAACACGAAAACGATTTTTTACAACGTTGTATTAAATATGTAATCGACGAAGGCAAAGAAAGCGAGCAAGCCGTTGCGATTTGTAACAGTTTGTGGGAACAACATTTTGCAGGCGTTAAAATATCTATTGATTACGACGACACATTAAGCACGGAACGAGGCAAAGAACTTGCAAAGCGTTTAATTAATGAAGGCGATATTGTTTACATCATTTCAGCACGTAACGACGTTGAAGGAATGTTGAGCGTTGCTGAAAGTTTAGGCATACCAAAAAGTAGGGTTTATGCAACAGGTAGTAACAGCGCAAAAATTCAAAAGATTAAAGATTTAGGAATTACAAAGCACTACGATAACAACAGCGATGTAGTTAAGCAACTCGGGAGCGTTGGTTATCAATTCGAGGAAACTTATAACGATTATCCAGAGCAAGCAAAAGAAAACGCGAAGATTGCTTTGCGTTGGGCTGAAAAAAATGGTTGGGGGGAATGTGGAGAGGCAACAGGAAAAAAAAGAGCATCGATGTTAGCCAATGGCGAAAATCTTTCAAGGGATACTATCGCGAGAATGTCAGCTTTTGAACGCCACCGCCAAAATTCACAAAAGGAACTCGGCGACGGTTGTGGGCGTTTAATGTGGTTGGCGTGGGGTGGCGATGCAGGTATTGAATGGGCAAAAAGAAAACTCGCACAAATAGACAAAACAAAATTATCGTTTTCGATTATCAGCGAAGAGAAAAGAATTATATCGGGAGCGCTAATGTTAGCCGATGAGTTAATTTATCGTAACAATGAAAAAATGGGCGAGCACTACGTTAAATTTTCAGCGGACACAATAAAAGCGATTGCTATTAAATGGGCAAAGAAAAACTATAATAACCACGTAAACTTAATGCACGACCCCGAGCAAAAAGTAAAAGGGGTTACAATGTTTGAAAGTTGGTTGGTAGATACCGAGCGCGGAATAATGCCAATGAAAGGATTTGAAGGCGTCGCAAATGGTAGTTGGTTTGGGAGTTTCTATGTAGAAAATGAAAAGGTATGGCAAAGCATAAAAAAAGGCGATTATAAGGGCTTTAGCGTCGAGGGTTTGTTTGACTATGTCGAGCCGATTTCAGCCGAAGAAAACGCCTTAAAAAAGATAGGCGAATTGTTAAACTCAATTATTGAAGAATAATTCTATATTATATTATGAAAGCAACAGAAATTATACAAAGATTAAAAGAGCAATTTGCGGAATTGGTTAATCAACCAACGCAAACTCCAGTTGCAATGATAAGCGCAACACTTGAAGACGGAACGGCAATCGAAGTTACTGCACTTGAAGTTGGCGGAATTGTAACAATCGCAGGAGTTCCTGCACCTGCAGGCGAACACAAATTAAGCGACGGTACGGTTATCGTTGTAGGCGAAAACGGTGCAATCGTTGAAATCAAAGCAAAGGTTGAAGAAGTACCAACGGAAGAAGTGCCACCAATGGTTGAAGATATGGGCGCTAAATTTTCAAGTTTGGAAAATTCAACAAAAGAAAAGTTTGCATCTTACGAAGAAAAATTTGCAAACTACGAAACAAAGTTTGCTGAATACGAAAGCAAATTAACAAAGGCAACTCAAATGATAGAGGGGTTAATTAACTTAACTAAAACACTTGCAGAAACGCCAACAGGCGCTCCAGATTTAGCGGTTAAAAACAATTTTGTAGAAACAAAGAAAAAGGACTATTCAATATTATTTTCATAAAAATTAAAAATTAAATAAAATGGCATTATCATTAGGCACATTATCAGCATATACAAAACAACTTGTTGAGCCTTTATTAACGAGCGCGGTTATCGGCGCAAAAACGCAACAAATGATTATGGATGGCGGTATCGTTATTCCAAAAGCAAAATCAACTGTTGCAATTCCTTTAATGGATACAGACGCAGTTTTCCAAGCGGACGGTTGCGGATATAGCCCTTCAGGAACTACATCATTTACTCAACGTACAGTAACCGTTGGTAAAATTCAAGTAAGTGAAACAATTTGCCCTAAAAACTTTGAGGCTTACTTTACGCAAGAGGCTTTGAAAGCAGGTAGCACTTACACAGATTTTGGAAACGCACAATTTTTAGAGGCATATTTAGCAAAGAAAAACGCACGTATTGCAGCACAAATTGAAACTGCAATCTGGCAAGGCGATATCACAGGAGCAGGCGGTGCAAACTTGAATAAGTTTGACGGATTAAGTAAATTAATCGATGCAGGAACTCCAGTTGATGCAAACGTTTCAGGATATACAGGCGTATCAACAATAAGCACAATAACTCAATCAAATGTTATCGCGGCTACTGAAGGAATTTACAAAGCAATTCCTGCAGAAGTTATGGCAAAAGGCGATGTTAAAATATTCGTTGGTTATGATTGGTATCGTTTGTTGATTTTAGCTTATAGAGCATTAAATTTATTTAGCTACAATCCACAAGACGTAAACGCTCAATCATTCATTTTGCCGGGTACAAACATTGAGGTTGTTCCTGTGAATGGTTTAAATACAACAGGCGACGCTTACGCAATTTCTTTATCAAATATGGCTTTGGCTGTTGATTTAGAAAATGAAGAAGGTAACTACCGCGTTTGGTATAGCGAAGACAACGACGAGGTAAGAACTAAAGTTGCTTTTAAAGTAGGTGTGAACGTAGCATTCACAAACGAATGTGTGAAATTTAAATCAGCTATCTAATAACAATATTAATTACAAAAATGGTGGTGCAATAAACGCCACCATTTTTTTTAAAACATAAAAATATGCCTTGCGAAATTACATCAGGTTATGCGATAGATTGTCGCGATAGTATCGGCGGAATAGATGCTATTTATTTAATTGAAAATTCAGCGCTTTACGATGCATCAGGCGTTAGCCGTGTAACTTATGCGTCTGGATTTGTAACCGCTTTAACAAAAGATAGCGGTAAGAAATTCTACAAATTTGAAGTGCCACGCGCTACGGCTATGGCATCGAATAACATTACAGCGTCTCAAGAAAATGGAACTTTGTTTTATACTCATATGGTTTCGTTTCCTTTAAATTCGAGAAGTGCAACAACTCGCAACATTATCAACACGTTGGCGAAAAATAGAGTAACGATTGTTACAAAAGATATGGACGGCACTTATAGAATGTTTGGACAAGGTTTTGGTTTGTTTTTAGATACTGCGGAAGGTGGTAGCGGTACGGCTTTGGGCGATAGAAACGGATATCAACTTTCATTTAGCTCGCAGGAGGCAGAGGACTTTTTGGTAGTACCTGCAAACATTGCATCGGCTTTGGAAACTCCAGGCACTTAAAAATATTTTTCTATGAAAAACAGCCCACCGTTACCGAGCGTTTCGGTGGGTTTTTAATTTTATATGATACATTTAACCAAAGGACAAACGCAGACGGTTTATTTTAATGCCTCGCAAAATTGCGTTTTAACTAATCCTTATTTTTTATTTGTATTTACAAATAGAATTACGCAGGAAGTGGTTAAATTTGTTGCAACTAATACGAGTACAACTTTGCGATACAATAAATTTTCTTTGGTTGTTAATAGCCAATTTGGGACGAGTGAGGAGGGGTTTTGGACTTACAATGTATATGAGCAAGTAAGTAGCACAAACACGAATATAAGCGGTTTAAAAAACGTTGAAAATGGATATATGTATTTACATCCTGCAACAGCATTTACACCGAGCGAATATAATGAACAATCAAACACATTTGTTACATACAATGGATAATCAATACAAAGTAATCGAATTAAAATTTGACCGCGCTTTAAAGCCTGTTTTTACTGAAAAGAAAAACAAAGGCTTTGTTGAGTTTGGGGAATTAAATAATTATCCAGATTATTTACTTTCATTGTATAATGAATCGCCAAAGCACGGTGCAATCGTTAAAGGGAAATCAACATACATTTTCGGACGTGGTTTTGAAGACAAAGGTAAGGCGAATAGTAGAGGCGAATCGTGGAACGATATTTTAAAAAAATGCGTTAAAGACGATGAACTTTTTAGAGGTTATTATTTACAGGTTATTTGGAATCGTGCAAAGCAAATAAGCGAGGTTTATCATATTGACTTTTCAAAGGTTAGGGTTTCAAAAGATTTGAGTTGCTTTTATATAAAAAATGATTGGTTAGATTGGAAAGAAAAGCCTCGCGAATATCCGCAATTTAATGTTAATGAGCCTTACGGTAGCCAGATATATTACAAACGCGAGTACAACCCAACAAGTTCAATTTATCCTTTGCCGTCTTATTTTCAGGGTTTAAATTATATTGAATCGGACATTGAAGTTAGTCGACATATTTTAGGGAATGCAAAGCAGGGTTTTGTTGGTAGCACTTTAATAAATCTTAACAACGGCGATCCGATAAACGAAGAGCATAAAGGCGAAGTTGAAAAAGGTTTATTGAAAAAATTTACAGGAGACAGCGGAAAGCGTGTCGTTATAATGTTTAATAAGTCAAAAGAAAACAGCGCGGATATTCAAAGTTTGGGTACTACGATGCTAACAAAAGAGGACTTTACAAACATCAACAATCTAATACAACAGGAAATATTTGCATCGCATCAAATTACGTCGCCGTCTTTATTTGGAATTAAAACCGAAGGGCAATTAGGCGGACGTACAGAAATACGCGACGCTTACGAAATATTTAATAATACATACGTTCAGGAAAGGCAGGAGGAATTTAACCAAGTTTTCACAGATTTTAGAAACTTAAAAGGCGAAATCGGGGAATTTAATATTGTGCCGTTAGAGCCGTTAAAATTTGAGTTTACTGAGAATATAATGGTTGCGAATTTAACGCAAAATGAAATTAGGGAGTTAATGGGACGCGAGCCGTTACAAAGTGGCGCGGTTACATCGGACGGCGCGCAAGCGATAACCGAGCAACCAATACAACAGGTTGAAACGCCAATGTCAAATGATGCGATTAAAAATTTAAGTGGTCGCCAATACCAAAATGTAATGCGTATTGTTAGGCAGTTCGGGAACGGCAAACTAACAAAACAGCAAGCAGGGTTAATGCTTAAAAATGGTTTTGGTTTTACCGATAATGACGTAAATACTTTTTTAGGTTTAGACGATAGCCCTTTAACCGACGACGAGGTGCAAAAGTTTTCAATGAGTGAAGATGAACGAATGATTGAACACTTTACAAATTGTGGCGATTATAATTTTAATGAAATTAGTTTTGAAGATGCGAGGATAAATTTTGCAGACGATTTAACGCAAACGCAAATAAATGTTTTAGATTTAATAACAAAAGATAAAAACATAACGCCAAACGTTATTAGTAAAACTTTAAAAATTGATACGGATTTAGTTAATGAAATTATAGACGATTTCATTAAAAAAAAAATTGTTAGTATAACGCAATCAAAGGTTAACGCAACGCCTGTTTATGAGGTTTTAAAACCAGTTAGCGAACTAACAAATAAAAAACCAAAAACAACAAAATTATACATCCGTTATAAATACGATTGGCGCGCAGGATTTAGCGATAAGGATATGAAAACGAGCCGACCATTTTGTTTAAAGATGCGCGAAATGTCAAACGCTGGTAAATCGTGGAGCAGGTCGGATATTGAAAGTTTAAGCGAGCGTTTAGGTTATTCAGTTTGGGAGCGTCGCGGTGGTTGGTACACAATGAGCGACGGCGAACATAGGGAATCTTGCAGGCATATTTGGACTTCAAAATTAATGAAAGCAAAAAATGAGTAAAAACATTCTATTTATTACCGAGCAACTTTTTAAAGACCGCACAGGCGCGAGCAATAACATCGATGGAAAACAAATTTTTCCAATGGTTAAGGTTGCAGGAGATATGTATATCCAGCCTGCGCTCGGTAGTAAATTATACCAACGTTTGCAGGACGGCATCGTTGCTGATAATCTAACAAACGATGAAAAAACTTTGTTGGATTATTACGTTACCGATGCTTTAGTTTGGTTTACAATGTCGTTGCTACCAATGACAATGGGCTTTCAATTATTCAGTAAGGGTTTTTTACAAAAGACCGCAGAGGAAAGCAACACGCCAAGCCGTGCGGATATGGAATTGATAGAACAAAAATATTTATCAATGGCGGAGTTTTATAAAACGCGATTAATAAAATATTTGCAGGAAAATTACACGCTTTATTATGAGTACTTAAATCACGGTAGCGGATTAGATGTTATATTCCCAGAGGCGAAAGCGTACACGTCTCCAATATATTTAGGACGCGATTACGTGCCTAATACACCGCGTTGGGTAAATGGCTCAAGTAGTTATTCCGTGCCACAAATTGCGTATTATACCGCCGTAGGAAATGAATCAACGTTTAATGTTAATGATTTATACGGAAGAACGGTTTTAGTTGCAACACGTTCAGGACTTTCAAAAGTAATTACAAACGCACCAACAAACGATAGCGGTTACATACAAATCAACGGCAACGTAATTGTATTGCCAACAGGCGACGTTGCAATGGCAGGCGAATTATTTACATTCTTATACAGATAATATGAGCAAAGGCTATAAACTTGAATTTATAGAAAAAGTAAAAAAGAAAAATGACATACAATCAAATAGTAACAAAAATTCAGGCGCTGTTGCAAAGCCACCCAATGATAAAAGAAACGAGGTTTGCAAGTCCGCTCGAGTGGTTGGGTTGGGTTAGTCAGCCTTTGTTACCTGTTGCGTCCTACGTAATGGATACAGGAAATTTTAACACAGGGCGCGAGTTGGTTTATCAAATTCAATTTTGGTTTATTGATAAATCGGGAGTGGAGGGCGAATTTGAAACGGAGGTTGTAGGCAATATGCACAGCATCGCAAATGATATCGTTATGGCTTTGCGACAAGATAGAACTATAAGTATTGATACTTCAATAAGTTGGACGGCAATAAGCGAAAAATTTGAGGATTATTTGAGTGGCGTAACATTGACATTTAATTTAACAACGGTTAGCGAATTTAACAACTGCGATTTCCCAATATGAGAAAATTAATTTTATTTTTATTAGTGTTTGTAAGCGCGAAAGTTAGCGCACAAGTTTATCAGGAAATGCCACAATATGGTTATCGTGCCAATAGAATGGCATTTGATTCTACTTTGCAGATTCCAACTGTATGCGGTGCGCCTACATTAAAAAGTATTGTAAAGGCAAATAAAAACGGAGCGATTGCATACGATAGTTGCAACGCTGTTTTTTATACGTACAACCCAAAAACGCAAACGTGGTCAGCGGTAAGCGGTGGCGGTGGCGGTGCTACTGATACGACAAGTTTAAGCAACAGGATAAATTTAAAATTGAACATTGCCGATACGTCCGCTATGCTTAACCCTTATTTAAGAAAAATTGACACAACAAATAAATTTGTTAGTTCAGTTACATCGTTAAACGATTCAACGATAAGAGTAATTAAAGGAACATCAACAACGGACATAATTATTAAATCGGTTTCAAACGCTACAAATGCGCAAAGATTATCAACAACGGTTTATAATAATAGCGGAGTAACGATTACAAAAGGAACGGTCGTTTATATCAACGGTAGGCATTCGAGTAATTTTGCGACAATATTACCGGCGCAAGCGAATAGCGAAAATAATAGTTATAAAACTTTTGCGATTGTTAATGAAAATATTGCAGACCAATCAACAGGTTTAGTTATTCAAGCAGGAAATATTACAGGTTTAAATTTACCTACATCAACATTTACGGACGGCGATATTGTTTATTTATCGCCAACGGTTGCAGGTGGGATTACAAACGTTAAACCATTAGCGCCAAATCACATTTGTAAACTCGGGAGCGTAACGAGAGCGCATCCAACACTCGGCGCGATTGAAATAAAAATTGAAAATGGTTGGCAATTAGACGAGTTGAGCGACGTTCAAGTTTCCGCAGTTCCAAACGATTCAACGCTTTTACAATTTAGTCGCGTTGATTCATTGTGGCACGATGTAAGCGTAATAAATGCAATAGGAACAAATTATTTAAAGCCTATTGATAGTGTTTCTTTAAGTAACAGAATTAATCTTAAATTAAATATTGCTGATACTTCATCAATGTTATCAAAATATTTAAGAAAAACAGACACGGCAACGCTAAGCAATAGGATAAATTTAAAATTAAACATTTCCGATACTTCAAATTTACAAAGCAAATCAATTTCATCATATTCGATTTTAGCAAATAATACAAGTGCAACGGCAAATGTAACAGCTCAACAATTTAGAGATACATCAGGCGTTTATTCTGGAACAATTACTTGGACAGGAACAACTGCGCCTTCTGGAGCAACAACGCATACATATAAATTAACGCAAATCGGCAAATGTGTAACGATTCATATTGCTTTAGTTTATGCAACAAATGGCGCAGGATTAACAGCTGTTCAAATGACTTTACCAAGTGGAGCGCCTACGCCCGCACAACCAACAGGTTTAACAGGTAGCATATACAATATGTATCCTATTAAATGTGAATTAGTAAACACATCAAATCAAGCAATATTAGCAAGTTCGGCACGTGGTTTTCTTAGAAATAACACGGGCGCAAATGGATATGAAATTTATATAACTTTTTCAACAGCAGCACCCGGACAGGTTGGCGTTATTGCACAATATTGGACTAATTAAAATATTATGGAACACATAAGACAAAAAATAGATTTAGTTTTAAAAGGGATTGAAATAGCTTATACAGTTGTAGATACTTCAAATTGGACATTACCATTAAACGAGCATCCGTCTATTGTTGAGCATCCTGAATTATTTGAAATTTCAAATGATGTAATCCCTGAAAACGCACAATTTTTAAAATATATTTAATGAATCACAATAACCCACCTTTAACGGCAATTAGTGGTTTTTGCGCAGTTATATCGTTAAGCGATATTCAACCGATATTAACTTTTATCGCGTCGCTTGTTGCAATTACAAGTGGCGTTTATTCTATTTATAAAAAATCAAAAAAGTAAATTATGAACAGCACATTTTTAAATCTTAATTCGAGCGATTTTATTAAAGGGCTTTTAATGGCGGTTTTATCGTCTGTAATTACTGTTGTGTATCAAACCGTTGAGGCAGGGAGTTTGGTACTTGATTGGAAAGCAATAGGCACAATGGCGCTTACTTCAGCGCTTGCGTACATTATGAAAAATTTGTTTACCAATTCAACAGGAAAATTATTTGCAAAAGAATCAAAGTAATATTTGCAGGGAATATCGTGAAAAATTTCCAGATATGCCAACGCTAAAATTAGCGCGGATTATTTATGCAGAAAATAATTTATTATTTAAAAATGTTGAATATTGCAGGCAACGATTAAGATATATTGAAGGCAAAGTAGGAGAAAGGCAAAGAAAATATGTAAAAAAAACTGATTTTTATATGAGCGAAAGCAGAAGTAAAAACCCCTACAAATTGCCTGAATCCTACGAGGAAAAACGCGAGCCGTTTATTTTGCCTGCATCCTGCAATAACATTCTTTTAATTTCCGATTTGCATATTCCTTATCATAATATTGAGGCGGTAACAAAGGCTTTAGATTATGGCAAAGAAAATAAAGTTAATACGATATTTATTAACGGCGATTTAATAGATATGCATCAAGTTTCAAAGTTTGAAAGCGACCCAAAGAAACGAAGTGTAAAACAGGAATTTGATGCGACGCGCGAGTTTTTAGTTCAATTAAGAAAAGCATTTCCAAAGGTTGCGATTTATTGGTTAAAAGGTAACCATTGTATAAGGTGGGAAAAGTTTTTATATTCAAAGGTGCGCGAGATTTGGAACGACGATTACTTTTTTTTAGAAGAACGACTGCAACTTAACCAACTGAAAATTAAAATATTAGACGACAAAGTTTTAGTTAAGGCAGGTAAATTATCAATAACGCACGGACACCATATTTTTAAAGGTGCAT
>OGWM01000131.1_pt1 | contig 11495 bp, 35 predicted proteins | sample 1576041 | NCBI WGS metagenome assembly OGWM01 (sample SAMN07581538, study PRJEB24739) | freshwater metagenome | place: Singapore | collected 2015-01
CCTTTCGTAGTGAGGATTTGTCCAACTGCCTATTGTATTTCTTCTTGCTTTTTACTACACGAAGCTTATATTTAGGACTGAACAAATCCTTCGCTACGAAATTGCGAGGTTTTTTATTTTGTATCTTTAGCGAAATCATTTTCCATCTGCCTCTGCATTGACTTAAACAATGCTAAAAAAGTATTCATTTCCTTTTGAACATCAACCGGTTTCTTTTCAACACAATAAGTTTCTCTTTGAACACGCTGAACAACAGCTTGACAATCTGCTAGTGATTTAAAAGCATTTGGTGCTTCAACAACACCATTTGCTGTGATAATCATTAATACAAAAACGCTATTCATATTCTCACCATAATTCCAATAATGTAGATAAACAAAAGACCAGCATTTACTGTAATCATTGCTTTGTCTTTAATCATAAAACCCCAAATCAAAAACAAGAAAGCACCAAGGTTTAACAAGTAAATGTTAAGTGGGTCATACATCAAAGCGGTTGCTATGGCACCAGCAAGTGTGACGACCGTAGCAACCCATTTAATTTTACAACTAAGTTTCATTACATCCTACCGTAAGTGTTATGTTATTTAACTTTTTCAAGGCATTTGCAGGCACATTAATTGTCCGTTGTTTATTGAAACCATACCAATCAACGGTCATTACATTTCCGCCTGGTGCATCAAACCTTTCACATACACCCAGCTCTTTAATGCCAACAGAGATTGGTGCCGAAAGGTATGAATTCATCATAGACCTAAAATTCGCATTGTAAGCATTAATGAATACCCGATTTTCATATAAGCCAGTTGGACCCCATTGAATATAGGTTCTGTAATTTTCTTCAGTTCTTCCATTTGTGTCTTTCTCCAGTTTTTCTAAAAATGATATAAAGTTCTTCTTAAACTCAGGGTTCATACGCACTTCATAGTCCAACAAAAGCGTAGCAGTATCACTCATCGTAGGCATCATCTTAATGCTTTTGACTTTTACTTCCAAACCAGAATGTTGCAATTGTGAGAAATAATACTGTGTTAGTTTTACTCGCTGAACCAGGGCATACTGCATGGTCATGTGTTGTGCATGGAGGTCATCGCCGTTCACTTTGACTGCATTGGTATTGGCAAGTAATTGACGCTGAAATTTCCATGGTGACACTTTTGCTTGTATTTCACATTGAATAGTTCCTAAAGAATTGCAACGAATTACACCATACGAATTGACCACACCAGATGAATACTGAGCCGCAAGGTTACGAGTTACTTTTCCGTTGGCGACCGTATCATCAGTTACGACCAATACACCGATACCTTTTTGAACAGCAACTACCAAGGCGTTATTGACTGCTTCTTCTTTTGTTTTACCTGTACCTGAAGCATTGATTACAATTTCTTTTGGTACGATATCAGAAAAAGAAAACCGCACACCTTGTATAATCAACGAAACCATGTCCATGGCCGTGAAGGTGAGCGGCGCAGCTAACGCATTGGTTGCCATCAAGCAGACCAATGCACTTAGTTTTTTCATATCAGTTACCCATCATGCGAGAGACCTGTTTTGCTACTTCGTTATCTTTGACACCTGTTATAATGACCACTTTGACTGACCGAGTAGAGGCATCATATGATTTGTCCGATACATAAGTGCCGGTCAGAATTGCCTTTGATTGCTGCTTAATGTTGTCTTGCAGCTCAGTCGCAATCTTTGAGGTCACTTTGTTATCAGGCGAACCGTTTGTATTGACACCCTCTTGGAGAGATTCAGCCACCGCACGAATAAAGTTACTGTTCTCCACTTCAACTTTCATAAACTCAACGATTTGCTTCCGAGCCTGAAGTGTGGCGACCAAATATGCCTCATCAACGGCCGAGGGCAGGTTGCTAGTGACTTTGGCGACACCGCTACTTGTTAGCGATTGAAACTCGCCGGTCAAACTATAGGACACTTTGATATTCCCGCCCATAAAATCAGTATTGACCTTGGGCTCATCTTTTTTCGGTGAGAAGGTAGAACACGCCGAGAGCATTACTGCCGCAATTACAACAATCAATTTTTTCATTTCACAACTCCATAATAAAGAAATAACATTATAACACAAACCTACCGCCAAAGAGGCAACCTTTCATCCATTAATTGCCGTGCCTCAATCATTTCATCCGGGTGCATTTTTGCCACTTTACAATCAATCAGTATCATATGTGCCTCAATTACCGATACTGGCCAATTTGTATAGACAGCACGATACTGCCTCCGTGTTGCAAGTAAATCATCAGTCATTTGTAGCCCATTCAAAAAGAATACAACAAAACACAATTAGCAGACCCAGCATCAGGGGCTGTAAAACTCCCGTGATGAGAGAAGTCGCCGCCAAAACCGCCGCAATTCCATACATTATCGCCATGTTCTATGCACCTCCGCAATATGTTCCACACCATCATACTCCTTGACCTCCCATTCCACATCATCAGGAATCTCTACCACTTTTAAAGATGCAAAACGACTACCTGCCTTTTGGGGTGTCAAGAACTCCACAATTTCCACCAATACCGGATCATTTCGTTCAATGTCGTTTTCAAAAAAGTAATTATTATCCGAAACCTGACCAATGTAAAAGTAGGTAAAACCATGCTTATCGGGACCATCTTCTACCAAGTTTAATCCCTTTCGCTTGCCATACTCACGAATGGCTTCATCTGATAAACCAAACCCACCAAAATCTGAATTAATTACAACCTTCATATTACGAGCTCCAATAAGTTTCTGAAGATGGTGAACAATAATAAGGAGTATCATAACGCTCCTTAAACTCCTCACCTGACAATAGATTTTTCTTTACTACCCATGTTTCGTGTATCTCAAAGCGATACTTAGGGAGTGAATAGTTAGCCAGACAATACCTCTCTACGCCCTCCTTTGGCACATCTTTGTAATCTATCGTAAGTACCAATTTCTCACCGGTCTTACGGCGAGCATCCCTTCTGTAAATCTCAACAGTATATTCCATAATCAACTCCTATGACCAATTCCTGGCCGAAAAAAATTTTGTGACAATCTGGTATAGAAAAGCGAAAAATGCTGGTAAAGAACAGCGAGCAAAGGAATCTAGAACAAAAGTAGACCTGCTGTAGAGGACTCCTCCATACTGTATCCAACGCTATTTTTCGCCATACATTTCAACAATTTGCAGGACTTCTTCTATGCTCATATCCATATAAGAAGCAATTACCACCAGAGGGGTTCGGTTCTCATATAATTCTAGCACTTCAATTACCAGGTCTTTTATTCTAGCCATATGCTATCTCCGTATATTCTATGGTTGGTTCTTTACAGGTTATCTCGCCATCATAATCTAATTGGCTCGTTTCAAACCAGGACAGGTAATCGTCTGCTTCTACGGACCAGTCAATAATACTGGTCTGGTAGTAATCATTGTCCTGCTCAATCTCTGAGCGAACCATATCCACCACAGCAGCATGGTCAATGTTCAGAGGTACATCCAGAACCTTATATTCTGAGCCACCCTTGTTCTTCCAGTAATACTCTCCGGTGAACCCTTGGTGGGCAGCGTAATTCTCTCGGTCTTGTGTGCGAATGACGAGCATCATATTATTTCACCTCTCCAATTCGGTCAGCAGCCATCATCAATAACATTTTCAGAGCAATATTAGTTTCAACCTCTGCGGCAATCCGTAGGGTTTTAATCAATTCTTCGTTTGTCATTACTAATACCATCCTAATTCAATACCAACGGTTTCACGGACTGCGGTGTCGGTAATCTCTGCAAAGTCAGGATTATTACCAATCGCACTCATCATACCAAGCACCACGGCATCATCAAGCCCATAGGTCTTGGCCATCTTTACAAGGTCGGTCACCAGGTTGTTGCCTGATTCCGTAAACATTTCAAAGCTCATACTAAGTCCACCTGAACATCATAGCCACGCTTATTACCAGCAAAGCCGGTCATATTCAAACCATGACGGCGACGCATGGCAATATCCATCAGCGATTCCCAGACCGCAACCCGCTGTGTAACATCCTGAAAGCGGTTGGCCATCAGGTCCTTCACCTGACAATCACCAATAATAATTCCGTTTAAAATCACACGGAATTTCTGGGTATTATTCAACCCATCAATAATCACTTTGGTTCTCAATTTAAACTCCAAGGTTTCATAATTAACACAATAGCGGTACAAGCAAGGAACAGCGTAGCGAATTCTAGCACAATCATTTGCAAACTCCGCGAGCATATTTCGGGACGATTGGAACACGCTTTGAAACCTTCACCTTTTTATAATCACAATCCAGAAAGGTCTCAACGGCAAGCGCATAAGCCGCTTCCAATTCCAACTTCGCAATTTCCTTTTCAATATCAACAAGGGTGCGAGTAGGCATGGTAGCAGCAGGGTTTTTGTAACGCTTTAGAACATCAGCGGCACTCATCGGTTTCAGGTCAGCGGTATTAATCATAGTATCTCCAATCAATCAACAAGACCCATTATACACAGGTTGCCCGGATTGTCAAGGACTATTTGGAGTTTTGTTGCTTTCATACAACATCGTAAGTGAGTGATTACTTACTTACTCCTTGGAGGGCTCGGATGAGGTCTTCGGTCGTATCCTGACGGTCGGCGGCCAGGCTCATTAATTGTGAAATGTAGAAGCCGGACTGGTAAGAATATTCGGGCTTCTTCAATTCAAATTCTTTTACGGCAGCCTGAATCGCATCAAAGCGAGCATTACGGGTTTCAATATATCTTGCAAATTTACTCATAGCATCCTCAAAAAGTATTCAATGTCGGTTGGTATTCAGCGATTAACTCACGCTCTCGCTGATACGCTGGCTTACGCCCACGCACCACTTCAATTACTTGGTATCGGAGTTCGGCTTCCGGGTTCTGGCGTATAAACTCGCAAAACGACCAATCCTTAGTTTCACATTTAGCTCGGGATAGGTGCTTTTGAACCCTAACCTTAACAGACCGTAGAAAAGCACGGCCGGTAGCAACAGTAAGGCCAATGTAAGAGTCGCCAGTATCCTCAGCCACAATTGAATATAAAACATAATTACGGTCATTACGCTTTCTCCGCATTACTTCAAATCCCAATAGAATAGACCATCACAATCATTAGAACCCTCATCATCATAGTCAGGACCAAAAGCCCGAGGACCAAGGGCAAGCATCATTTCTTCCTCATCCTCTTCCTGCTCAATACGCTGCACAAGCTTATCAAACCCAAGCTTCTCAGCTTCTTCAGTAAAATCAGTAAGGTCATCAGAAAATCGTGGCATAGAAAATCTCCTTTAATAGGCTATCAGTATAACAGGGTTGGAGGGATTGTCAAGAGGGGCTGTTGCATAAAAACAACAGGGGGTTAGTGAATACTTACTTACCAGTCCTCTGCCCTATTATAATCAGTATAATCGGAGAGGTCAGGAGGAAGGTCAGGTATATGAACAGCGAAATCTTCAACGGTCATAGAGGCCAACGGAGTATTTAATTGTTTTTGTTTAGCGATGGCTTCAGGTGTTTTATTATACTCTGTCGCAACCTTTCGCATATTCTCTCGCTGAGCATCGGTGGCTTCTCGGTCATATGAGGCACACGATTGGCTACAGTATAGCCCTCTCTTACGATAGAGTTTATTACAGTATTTACAGTTTTTTTCTTTATAGACGCCAGGCATCGGATTTCAGGTATTTTACTACAATCTGGTTACTACCTATCTAGTATCTCAGCCATATATCTCTTTCTACTATACGGACTCTCTTGTTTCTTAATCGTGGTGAGGATAGAGCATACCAATCTTCTGGTCGTTCTATCCATAGTTCTTCGTCCCATTCAGTAAGGTCTGGTTGTATCTTATTATTGGCCCATACCTTAACGGGTATATTCTTGGTCTGGTTGAATATAGTATAGGGTTTATTCATTCTTTATCCTCTACGGTAGCACTATACTCTTTTACATGGTCAGCACAGAGCATACCATAGGCGGTAGCAGGTTCACATTCTCTTGTGGTACTCTCCCATTTAGCGAATATACCATTTTTGATTGAGGATACTTGGCAACCACAAGTTAGCACGACCTTATTCAATTATACTCTCCGTATTCATTCTTCTTGGCTGGTTTACGGCGAAGCTTTCTACTCAGATTATAGGTAAAACGAGTAAAGATATGACGGACACCGATGGTAATTCTAAGGTATGGTAGAGAGGCAGCGACATAAATTTCACTCAGGTCAATGCCACAATCAAGACCAAATGTTACATGGTCCATAGTCCAGATATGAAAGATTAGCCAATGAAACGAATACGCATTGGAGTTTAATTCATCACCAGGTCGGAAATGGTATCTTGGGACTAGAGGACAATAATCATTACACCAGATTTTATGGTAGGGATAATATTCCCACCACTCTTTATCTCTATATGCTTTCGGTTCACTCATTGATATTCTCCAACCTTTCTTTCCACATTCTGATAGCGATATCCAACTGCCGAATCTGAGAGAGCCTGATGTCATCCATAATATTCATACCAACATACTCAGAATTCATGTTTCGTTCAGTCATACTCCAAAGCAAATCTCTTTCTTTTTGTAGAGTATGCAGGACTACATCATAATCGTCACTCATCGTCTTTTCTTCCATAATTCTTCATATGCAATAATACAGATTCCTGGAATGAGACCAATCAGCAATCCCATTAGAAAGGTGGTCATTTCCACAACACCTTACTCTCTACAAAGCATTTGGCTACTTCATATGCGACCACGATGATAGCTATGGGCATTAGAATCCATGATACAACCGCGGTGATTAGTTTCATTGGGGTCATACCAAGACCTCATTTGGATACTGTTCTGTTGGCACGAAAACCACCTCACGCTTTGGTGTATATGGAAAGGTAATAGGTGTAAAACAATCGCTATTAGAGTAAAAATCTTTGGTCAATGCACCAAATTCTTCCGTCTCTCTCCATGACCAGAACACTTTACCATCAATATCATATGCCTGTCCACCATACCTATCTGCCTGTTTGAATACATGGCTGCATCGTTTATTCTGAAAGACACCTTCGCTTGCTTCATTCCATTCCCAATCTTCACCAGTCAACGGAGTAAGTGGTTGAAACATAGCTAATTTACTAAACATATTCACAGTATATGATGCGGAAAACCCTGAGTGCCCTTCATCGGTAAACACATCAAGCATCTTCAGTATATTCTTACAAACTGCTGCTTGCATTTCATCACAATAGTTTCCGTTTTCGTCAATAAAACCAGCAGCACGGAATTCTGCCATAGCATGATAATGTAAATTACTCATTTATTTTCCATCCCATCATAATCAAATCCCCATTTAATACAGAACTCTTTTGCCTTTACGACAGCATCGGCAGCAGCTTGTTCTGCTTCGTCCCATGATTCAGCGGTGTATGCATCACCACCGCACCCACAATCACAACCAAATTTAATACCCAAGGCAGTAGGCGACCATGTGGCATCCTCATAGTCACGGATTAAAGATACGAGCTCAGAGAATTTCATTCTGCATTATCCCAATCTTCAATTGTAAAACTCATTCGTAACCATAGAAACCCATCTTCATAGAGTTTGGCTTCATACCGAAACCCACCGCTGGCCATAATAAACTCACCACCTTCATCTTTTCGTTCTAATGCACCACGAACCACTTCTTGTAGATACTTCCTACAATGCTTACGGAGGTCGGTTATTTCTGGCACTCCCTTTACATCGGACCAAGTCCAGTTTAGATACTTCATCACATCATGCACTCGCTCAAAGTCAAACTCATCCAAGCAGTCCATTATCGTATCATAGTGCTTTGCTTCTAGTTCCATTACACCACCTTATATTGTTTATTCCACTTACCAATATTTACATCAACATAGTAGGCGGTATCAAAGTAATCAATCTGAGCATCGGAATTGTCATAGTAGTCAGCAGAATACATGGCAGGGATTGCCTCAGAGAGGAATTCTTTGGACTTACCTGTGAAATGTTCCTGATACCAATACGGGTTGACCTGTATACCAAACTTGGCATCGGCACCATAATCTTTGACGAAATCAATCTTGCCTTCGGTAATGGTCAGGCAAATCGCCATATGATTACGAACACGCAGCGAGCCTTTGACACCATACTTTTTGAGAATGGGTTTTAGATTAGCGGCGATTTTTGCTTTCTTTTCCTGATTCATATAAGCCATAGTATATCTCCTTCATCAATTATTGAAATACCATATTACCATAGAACCAAGGGTTTGTCAAGGGGTGGTGTTGTGTGGAAGCAACAGAAGGTGAGTGGTCACTTACATTAAAGGCCCTGCTCTAATAGTGTCCTGGACTGTATTTCAAAATAGTTCTCCACGGCACCTTTGGCAAATTCAAGTGTAATATACTGACCAAGGTAGAGTTCATCATTGTGACTTCGGTATATCTTTGAGACCCATATATTGGTATGAGCGATATTGTATGTTTGACCTACAATGAGACCGTTTTCTTTGGTGTAAAAATAGTGGCAACCTGCATTGTGAGCGCCTTCTCTCCAATCATAAACCATCATCAGACCTTTCTAGTGCAGGAAAAACCATTGTTGTCAATGCGAAAATTATTGATATACTTACAGTCACTTAGAATTTTTCTTTCTGTAAGTGCTATACCAAAAAAGATGCCAATGACCAATGCAACAATAATGCCAAGCGAGGCAGCCCACCATTTTCTTAGCTTTACAATATACTCTTTTACTTCAAAACTTTCGTTACTCATAATCTTTCTCCGACGGAGGTTTCAATATAATCGGAACAGCAGGTTTTTTAAGTGCTTCTGCTGCCGCTTCTTCTAATGATTTAATTACACGAGCCTTTGGATTAAGACCCTTTTGATAGGTCTTTGGGTTCATCCAATCTGGCAACGGTTCTTCATCCGGGTCACCCCAATAGTTTTTCATAGTAGTTTACCTATAACTCCAAATATAATTGCAATACCAGGAATAATCAATAATAACAGACCAAACACAGCAAGTGAGGCAAAAATAATACTAAGAATTCTCATTTAGCACCTTGGCCACATGGTGCAGGCTCTTGTATTCTAGTATCTCATCGGTCATGCTGTTTACCGATTCTTTTATCTTGTTTATGTCAACAGAAAGCAGAGGTGTCACATAGGTACGAATAAAAAAGATTGCAGCATTGCCAAGCGGTACAGTTACCTGCCGCTCTGCACGATACCACATACTCTCCAACCCTTCATTGGTCCATGGTTTCTTGACCGCTGGGTGTCGGTTGAGGTCTGGTGAATTATGTATAGACCATACAGACCGAACAAATGGCCCTTTTTCTGTAATCATCTTGGCAATATGGTCAGCCGCAGCCATAATGGTCTTATTGTCAGCTACAGGCTCATGTATCTCAGCAAAACTTTTATTGACCTTCTCTAATGGATCCCAGCCAGAGGGAAAGCACACCGATGCCATTTGTATAGACAATTGACCTTTTAAGTCAGGCGCCCATACAACAAAATCTTCCTGATACTTGGTTATGGCTTCTTTCATTGTATGGCATTGTAGGTAATTCAATACTTTGGCTCTGAGGTGCATATTCCAATTGTTACCATAAGCCTGTGCCATAATCTTTTTCTTTTCGCTGATATAGTAATCATAATCTTTGTCTTGGTAAGTAATTGGTTCATTCTCACCAAGTGGCCGCATATTGGGCCTCATACGATACGGCACATCAATGTCAAAGGGCATCATTTTTTGATATTAATGTTAATGATGCAGCGATTGGCTGTTTTAGGTTGTAGGGAGGTGTGCCAATGCATACCATCAAAAATGACCATGCGACCTTTCTTTGGTTTTACACGGAAAGATTCTTTGAGGTCATCAAACAAAGGCACATCGTTTGAGTTTTTCATTTTGTTGCTATAGATGACCGTATCAGCATCATTGTCAACCACATAATAGAGTAGAACCCAATGAGGTTCATACAAATCAATGTGCGGTGTATCAATATCTTGGCCTGTAAACTCAGGATTCAAAGGCAATTGTAGAAATGCCCGAATCTGTATCACATCAACCTCTTTTTTCTGTAGTTCTAATGCGCCGTTTGTAATGAGCGGCTCAATCATGCTTAGATACTGTGACTTTTGGCCATCTTTAATAAACCAATGCAGAAAACCAGGTCTTTGTTGATAGGTGTTGGCAGAACCGTATGAGGTATCTGGTGTGAAATGCCAAGGAAATTTTAGAGAAAACATCTGTTTCTCAATATGATTAGCCATGTTGCTATCAATCACATCATCAATTAAGTAAATCATTCAATTCTTTCTAATTTAATTATCTTACCATTCATAAACAAAGCTTTGTATTCAACCCATTTATCCGCTTTGTGGCCACCGTTTTCTTTATCTTCACGGTAGAATAAGATTAGGCCATCAAAATCATTGCAAAATAACCATTCATGGGAGATTTCTTTCATATAACCGCCAAAGCGAGAAGCATTTTCTTCCCATTCATACTGAACTTTACGCCACCAGAGTTCATCACCCCGAATCTCATAGTCATCTAATGTCTGCTGCGGTGTATCTTTGGTTTGATACTGCTTGCCTTCAAATGTCACATAATCAAACATTCCCATTATTCTATCTCTCTTTTAATCTCTCTAAAAATGGTAGTGGGTTTATTTGGCTCTTGTATCATTTCTACTCCCACATCATATGGCACACCAGACACACGAATTTTTGGTTTATGTTTTGCTAGTTCTGCTTCTAGGTACTTTACTTTTTCTCGTAGTTCTCGCAATTCACCAACATAAGATTCAACTTCATTGTTCATTGTAGTGTCCTCATATCAGATTTTAGGTGGTCTTTAGCCGAAACTGTATTTAGCAATTCGTAAAAATCATTGTCGGTCTTGGCACTTTCATTCATACGAACTAAGCGAGCCATTATGATACCAGACAAGGTAATTGGTGATATGTCATGTTTTAAAACTTCACTCATTAGAAACTCATCAATGTCGTAACTAATTTTTAGGAGTTTTTCATCTGTAACCATTTACGGTACAACCTTTCTTCTGCTTTGAACGCTTCAATTTCCCATGGTCTCTTATGATAAGGCACCGAATCGTGGTCCATTTTGCGTGATAACCACATGGTACCACGCTCATCTATTTCGCCGTAAGCATACTGTCGCAAATGCTCTAGTTCGTGAGCCAAGGTTTTAAGTGTTTGTTTCTCTGACATACCATGATTAATCTCTAAGGTAAACTCTCTTGGTTGACCCTTTGAGTTATAGCCATCTACCTCAGTAAATCCACATACAGGCAATTTGCGAGTAAACTTTAATTTGATTATTATATGCTTTTTGAGCTGAGGTGTCAATAGCTCTGAGGCAAAAAAGTGTATTGCCTCACGCATTTTGGTATTGATTTTGCCATAAATTTCCATACTCTAAATCCTATCGTGACTGGGAAAC
>OGWM01000134.1_pt1 | contig 11446 bp, 20 predicted proteins | sample 1576041 | NCBI WGS metagenome assembly OGWM01 (sample SAMN07581538, study PRJEB24739) | freshwater metagenome | place: Singapore | collected 2015-01
GTTTCCCAGTCACGATAGATAGGCAGAGTTCCAGAGGTTATTTGAGAACCATCAATTGCAATAGGGGTGTTAGAAGCAGAATTTAAACCTGGTACATAGCTTGCTGATGTAGCATTTAATGCAAAAGATGCAGTAGCAATTGTACCTGTTAAATAACTTGCAGTAGCTGCATTTTGTGCAAAGCTAGCTGAAGCAATACTTCCTAATAAGAAAGAAGCTGTTGCTGCAGACTTAACAGACATACTAGATGTAAGATCTGCTGTAATTGAACTTGATATAAAATCATAGTTGAAGTTTCTAACAGCTTGAGGAGTAATACTTCCAGAAGTGTTATCAATATAAGTTAAGTTCGATTCTACAACTAATTGTTGCTGTGTTAATAATGCCATTATTTATATTTTGAATATGGTAAAGGACCAAATGCGTTTGAAAAAGCAGAACTCCAAGGGCTAGCATAATATTGAGGTGTACCGGTAATTTGACCAATTCCTTGATTAATTAAATAACCTTCACAGCATTTTCTACTGTAAGTAAGTCTGTCTTTACAAAGACAGGCTTCAAGTGATCCTCCTCTCGGTACAGCCTTACCATAAGAATAAGGCATTACTACTCTAATTTCGTTTGTATCTCCGTTTCTTGTGTATTTGGAAATGTATGCTCTTTTTGCCATGCTCTGTTTAACTGATATTATAACAAGCTATTTGGTTTTTATTTAGGCATTGCTCTAGACTGTGCTATTTCCATATCAGTTATATCTTTCTTATATGACAAATAAGTAAGACAGCTATGTACGTCTATTCTTGTTACTTCATCAAATTTGGTAATATCGTTTCCGGCAAGGACTGCAATTGAGATATATCCACCCCATTTGCTGTTAAAGTTTCCATGAGCTGAGAATTTTTCTTGGTCATCTCCTTCTTCAGTATCTTGAGGGAATAGGTCTGGATAACGTTCAGTAAGTCGTTTTGTAAAGAGGTAAAAAAACCGATCGCACCCCAGACGATATCCATTGTTATAAAGTTCTTAAATAATTCTTCTGTATCTTCTGTTGTTCCTGAGTAAGGCTTGATCTTATAACCTCTTACATCTTCCTCTACAATTGGACGGTATAACACTGACATAATGGTAGGCATGTTAGCCCACATATCTTTAAAGTAAGTTGTTAGGTCTAGATATTCACCATAAGTCATTTCATCTAGTTTTGGTATAAAGCCATACTTTGTTTCACCCATTTCGAAAGACTTAATAACAGGAAGGTCTTTACCAAAGTCAAATAAGTCTTGAAGGTAACTTGTAATGCCTTTATAATTCTCTACTGGCATTTTAATCAATACCTCTAATGGTAGATTACAAAAATGTGCTGCTGCTTTCTCTAGCATTACCTGCCCATATAGTTCAGAATCTTCATAAGGCTTTAATGCTTTCATAAATGCCATATATTGGCTTAGGGTTACATCTGCCCACGTATCAGGTATTACTACCTCTAAAGTTTGTTCCATTATAATAAATGTTTAAAGTATAAATCGTAAAAACTATCGTTAAAAGTTGGATAGCTTAATGCTCTTCTATAATTGTTGTATACCGCCTGTAGCTTAGAATAATAAAGCTCCGGTGTTAGATTAAGGAGTATTGAATCTAACTCTTCTTGATTATGAAATACTAATATACCGTTTAGGTCGTAAAATTCCCCAATATTAGGTGCACCATAGTAAATTGGAATAGTGCCTGTTAAAAAGCAATCCTGTATTTTTTCTGAAAAACCATTCTCTGTTACTACATTTTCAATTGCTACTGAAAACATATAATCTTTTAATCCTTCTAGCTTGTTTTGTATATCATGAAAGCCTCTACCGTATAAGTCTACTTTATCTCTTATTGCATTTATAAAGTTTAACCTTACTTGATGTCCAGGTACAATTGCTTTATTAGAAGATATAGCAGATACAAGCTTACTCTTTGGATATATTTTAAAGTCTGCTTCTGTACAACCCTCCCATTGACTTGAATCTGTTACTGGACAAAATACAGCATAAGGTAAATGCAATAAAGTAGGTTCCCAAGTAAGAAGCAAGTCTACTCTCTTGTCTGTATTATTTAGAATAGCATTATGTATTGCCATTTGATCCCACATATTCCTATCTTCATTCATTCTAAGTATTATCTTATGTCTTGGATCTACTTGTAATGAACCATGCATATACTTTACTATAGCAGGATCTTGAATAAAAAGTACTTCAGAAGGCTCATGGCTTTCAAACAGCATTGTGTACTTTGTAGTCTCGCCTAAATTATGTCTTGGATACCCGAATGCATTTACTATCATATTATACTTGATCTAAAGGTCATTGGCAAATCATTTGTACCTACAATTGATATTGCATATGCTCCCTTCTTTTGTTCCTTTAATTTATTTAATGCTACATAACGAACAGCATCTAGAGCGTGGTTAAAGCTTTCAATTGGTTTGTTTAGCTTATTACCATTCTTATCTGTCATCCATTTATAGCGTCTTAGTTCCATTATTAAGTTACTGCTATCTTTTGTAACACACAACTTATGTCTCTTTAAAATGTCTATACCATTGTTAATGCTATCTGGTCCTTTAACTGCTGGCTTGATGTTAAAGCCCATTCTACCTATCTCTTCAATTGACTTTGGTTCAGCACTATCGGCTATTATCTCTGTATAACGATCTATATTGTACTCTCTTAACTTACCTGCAATATCTGAATTGGTTAAGTTTTGATCATAAAGCAATTCATTTAGGTAAAGAGTATCTCCTTCCTTCCATACTTCAACAAGTGTTGTAGGGTCATTTGTAAAGCCAAAGTCCATTCCTAGGCCTATTAGCTTGGCTGTCTCTACTGGAATATCTTCTACAATAGAATGTTGATACACAAGGTCAACGTCTCCAGCAAACTGTCCCAGTGCGTAAATTTGGTAATACTGACTATCAGTGAATTGTAGTCTTTCGATTTCATTAACTTGATCGGCATTTAAATAAGGATTGTCTTTGTATGTACTTCTAATAACTTCCACATCACTTCTTGTTTCCAGCTCTTCATTATACCAAAAGTATTCAGAAGGGTTAAAGTCAAGAAAGATTTGGTCGGTAGTTCTTATATTAAGCTGAAAAAAGTCTTCCCAGGTAACTTCATTTGCTTCATTGATATACAAAATGTTACGCTTTGTACCTCTTCTCTTTTGTGCATCGTCAATTGAAAAGAACTCAATCACAGACTGACCTAACGTATAGGTGTGTTCTGACTTATTGTGATTGGCTTCATCATACAGATCTAGACTCTTCAATATCTCAAAAAAGTCTCTCATAACTGAAATCCTTAAGCTTGGAAAGGACTTTCTTACAACAGAAATAAGTAAAGGCTCATCCGAAGATAAAGCCTTGACAATCAATAGCTGTAGTATGGAGTACGTTTTAGTACTTCTTGATCCTCCAATATTAACTACAAAACGTTTAGTTGCTTCGTAATTTCTTTGAAAGACGTTAGTTGCTTGTATTTTGAGTTCCTTCATTTGACTTAGATATAACCTCTATTTTAATTGAACCTAATTGTTCAGAATCAAAGCTAACAGTATTGTCAACCGATCTCATCTTAGGTATAACATACTCCATTAACTTCAATACATTCTCAGTATACTTAACTGGATTAGTCTCTCGCATCTCTGCTAGTACTGATATTACATCTGGTATAGCTCCATTTACTATACTTTGTATTGCATCTCTTAACTCTCTATTCTCTTTATTTACTGCACCCTTTGGTCTACCTGTTGAAAGATTATGTCCTGGCTGGAATGGCATATTATTTGTATTATTTTATTATAACACGTCTTTCTTGTCTTTGTGTACCAAATGACATATATAGCTTGAGAGAAATGAAATAAACGTACAAAGGCTTGTTATGAACATCTTATAAGGTTTAAAAAGATCCTTGGAAATCCCCAAGATCTGTAGGTGTATTTTCTGATTCTGCTAATACATCTGTAACCTTATCTTTCAGTCTAAATAGGAAGTCTGTCCAATACCTTCCTGTACAGGTACAGGGTCTGGCTCTTTTGGCCTGTTCTGGATCAATATGACGTGTATACATTACGTAAATGAAATCAACGTATTGACTTGGTATTGTGGTTACACATTGATCAGTTATTGCTTTTATTTCCAGTGCTTCCTGCTTTGTCATTTGTCTTTGTTTTAGGTTTTACTTCTTCTGCTTTTGAATATAGTTCAAGAAATGCTATAATAGCTTTCCATTCTTGACCATTTTCGTCTTGAGGTCTTACTGCATTAGGATCGGAAACTTGTTGATAGTAATAAAACAATCTATCATTCCATCCTGCTTTCAATGCCTCTTGGATTAATTCTTTCATATTAGCTGTTTATTGGTGAAGGTCCAAATGTATATGTAACTGCTCCTGCCGCACCTGCTATAGTAGCTTTTGGTATCATAATGTAATCTCTCAAGATTGTCTCTATTATAGACTCAAGTCCTATGTCTGAACCTTGCTTGGTTCTTACTATTTTTTCGGCAAGTTGTCTTATTTCCATGCCTGATAAAGGTTGCTGGTTCATTAATTTTTTGTTTTTGGTTCTATAATTTCTACTGGATTGGCAAATTTAAAATTAGAAAAGTATTCTTTACCGTCATGGATATATTTGTAGACTGTAAAATCGTAATCTGGTTCTATCTCTGATACGTTGTAGTTAGTGTTTTGAGTAATGAAGTTATCTCCTTTCCTAGCTATTCTTTCTACAGAATAGTCTTTGATAAGGTCTTTGTATTCATCTTCTGATTCAACTACCCTTACAGTCTTTTCAAGTTCTCTATCGTACTTGTAAGTTTCTTTTCCTGCTCGTAAACCGTCTTTATATGTTTTCATTAACTTAATTTTATATCCTGTTGAGGACATTTAGATAATTTATTTAACCATTCCTTTCTTCTATCACAACCGCAATCCTCATAACCTAATTTATTAGCAATCCAAGTTGCTATATCTTTTCCTCTTCCAAGGGTAACTACTTCGATTATTCCTTCTACTATGTTACCTAATTTGATTATACACATATTATTGAGTTTTACGTAAGTTAAATGATCCTGCATCTGACTTAGTTTGCATTGCTGCTCTATAGGCATTTACAGCTGCCCTATTTACTTGACCTGGTTTTAAGACCTGTGGGTTGTAATTAGGAATGTAAGGTTTCTTTTTGTAACGGCCGTTTACTTTTGGCATAATTGTTTATTTTATGTAATCTAAAAATTCTTCGTCTATATCTTTATAACTCTCATTTAAGGTTTCTTGAGATACTCTAGTCTTTCCTGCCTTCAATCTTTCCATTCCTTTTTCTCTTAACCATATTGCATGTTCATCGTAACCATCTGGATACAGTTCTTTGTTTACTCTCTCAAACATTGCATTCAACCATTCATCATTTCGCCACTCACCGTATGGATTTAATCCAAGTCTTCTTCTAGTTTCGTCTTCTGTTTCTTTTGCTCTTAATTCTTTCTCTAATTTATTTTCATTACTAAGCCTCATATCCTCTCCTTTTGGCTTTTCTTCTCTATATCTTTTTACAGCTTCAAAAACTAACTCCTGCCCTTCATGTACAAATTTATAGTTTACTAAAGTACAAGCATTATAAATTATTGCTTTACTTTTTCCGAAATACTCTACACATTCATCTATTGTTTCAAATTCTTTATATAACCGTCCATCTTTTGTTCTAACTATTATCCTTTTGCTGTTTTGATGAAACTTTTTGTTCATAACTTTGTTTAATGTATTTTCTTGTTTTATCAAGGCTGGTCCAAATACTAGATTTACTAATACCTGTTGCTTGATTTAGACTTGCTATTGAATGTCCTTCGTTTATATATGTTTGTAACAATTTAGAATCAAACCAGTGTACCTCGTTTTCTAAAAGGTTTTTTGTTGCAGCAAGCATACATTCAAACTCTTCATCTCTTTCGTAACTATATTCAAAATCTTCTATCTCTAAAAAGTCTTCTTCTACTGGAAGTATTGTTAATTTCTTACCTTGCTTAACTGAATTTAAGAATTTACTTTTAATAATTTTGTAAATGTAAAATAAATTAACTGTACCATTATACTTTATCTTCTCTATGTTTTTCATTTCAAGAAGATATACATACAATTCTTGAGTTAAGTCTTCTGCCTTTTCTATGTCTTGGGTAAAATTATAAGCTACTTGCGAAATCCAAGTATGATGATTCCTGTATACTAATTCTACCATACTCGAATTATTTGTTTTCAACGGCTGGAGTAAATGTATTGGTTTTGAAATCGTAATAACTACCGTCTTTGAAAGGAAGTATTTTCCAAAGGTAACCTAAAGCAACTCCTCTTCTGTATGGCTTAGTAACTGCTCCATAAAAGTATTGTCTATACTTTCCAAAATGGTTTGCTACTTCTGTTATTGTTTCCCATTCCTTAATTAATTCCCCAGTCTTTTTATCGTATTGACCTATTCTGAAAGTAGATAAGGTAATGTTTAAGCTTTTATTTTTAGCTTTATGCTGTAAAATTAAAATTGTTTCTCTTGACATTGCTTCCTCTCTTGTAGCTGCTTCTTCTAATACTTCAAAAGTATGACTATCAACACCATACTTACGGAAGCTTTTATGTAATTTAACTACCCTAGTACGACCATGTACAAATTGTGCTTTATGTCTCCCCCATCTAACGTTAGGTTTTGTACCTGTATATCCAATATAAACTTCTCCTTCTGGATTAGTAATTGCATAAATTGTATAGGGAGTATTTTGTTTATGTTTCCAGTAAGCACTATGAGTTTTTTGTCTATACTCAGCTGTCATTTGATTCTGACATACTTTACAACTTCCTTGATAGCCTGATACTCTTCCTTTGCATTTATGGAATTCAGAAGTAGGTTTGTCTTTTAAACATCGATTACAAGTTAGACTTGCATATTCGATTCTTTCTTTCGGTTTACGTGCCATATTATTCTCTTTAGTTATATTAATACATATCTCGTTTTTTCGCAGAATGTAAAATAGTTAAAAATAATTTTACTTTTTTTAAATATTTTTCTGAATAGCTAATTTCAAATCTAAATTCTTTACCGAATAATAGAAACTTTAATAGTCTATCTTTTTCCTTATCGTTTAATTTATTGTTCAATTGAATATTCTATTAAATTCTTCTTCATCAAAATTATTATCAACATTAATATTATAATTTACATTACCATTTACCTTCTCATCTACATTTACATCTACATTTACATTATCATTAGAAACACGAGGTGGTAACGAGGTCGTACCGACATCGGTTTTACGTTTCTCGACATTGTTTAAAGCTCTTTCGACCTGGGCTTCGTATTTAGATTGATTCATTTGAAGTAAAGGTTTAATAACACTCCAAGCAATCTGTAATGCTTTTGTATTTAAGGTAGGTTCTTTTCCTTCATGATAATCAAAAAGATTCATAAGCATTTGAGCTTTCTCAGCCTGATCTAATAATTCAAAACAGTCTTTCCAGCTTGTATATACTACAAAGCTTTTTCGTTTAGTTGTTTTCATAATAAAATAAAAATGGTCTTCAATCCAGGCGATAGGGAAGTATCTACCTGAATATCCGGCCTAATAAGTTTAATTGACGTCTTCCCTCGTCTATTATAAGTATAGTAAAAAAGTCGCAGAGGACCAACTATTTTTAAAAAAATACCCAATCTTACGGGATTGGGCATGCTAACTAAAGAAAGATAATAACTGGCAGTTAAATTATCTACTTGAATATTAAGTATTTTATTTCAGATTACCAACTTTTTCTAAGTCTTCAATATTACTCTCAACGACATCTAAATTAACCTGAATCATCTGAGCTTTGAAAGCCCAATCTTGAGCTGCTTTTTCCAAACTATCAGATCTTTTAGATTTTACTCCTAATTCTGTAGTTTCAGCTTTAATTAACCTAGTATGAGATTCATTAGCAAGATAACTATACTTAAGAGCGCTAAGGGAATCTCTTTGATCTAAATAGCCTTGCATTACTTGTCTATCTGATTTACCACAACTTGCTAATGCAAGGATAATACTTAAACCTAAAATAACTTTTTTCATAACTGTTTGTTTGTTTCACTAAAGATAAGTAAAAAAACTTAACAGCCAACTTTTTTATACTAAAATATCTATGTGTTCTCCTGTATCTAATATTGTTTGATTAACTGCATCATCTATAAATCCAGTTCCAGTTGCTTCTCTATCGTATCCATTTACGTATTTAGCATAATCAACAGCAGTTACTCCGTATTCCCCTCCACCCATTGGTCTAACTCCAATTGAATTTTCCATCTGGCCGGTTACATTATGATCGTAAAAGTCAATAGCATCGATTACATTCTGCTGTAATTCCCTAGCAGTTTCCCTGTCAGGAGCAACAGCAATTACATCTTTGGCAGCAGCAGCTAGCTTTTCCATTCTGTCTAAAACATATACTGCTTTATAGGCTGCACCCTTACTTAGAACGTATTCCGGAACCTGTATCATTTCAATAAATTATAAAATTCGTTAAAGTGCTTTATTCTATCCTGAAGGCCAATTGTACCTCCATTTACTCTTTTTGTTATCTTTGTTACTACCTCTACACTGGAACCAAGATCGGCAATAGTGTTTAGTCCGTTCTTATTCCAGAACCAAGCCGCTGAACTTAATGCATATTCCGTAGCAACTAAACCTGGATTAGCTAGAATATCAACACCAATAGATTTTCCAAAAGCTGTGTAGTTATCCTTTCCAGTTAATTGGATGTATCCTCTTCCGTGATATCTCCAGCCATCTCCGCTAACACTTGGACCGTTACCCATTCTATTGGCGTAAATAATGTTGGCAATCTTTTCAGGCTTTCTTTCATACTCTTTAGCAGAATCGGCCGTAAAATATTTTCCAAATAAGCCAACCAAACCTTTTGCACCATAGTTTAGGTTTTCTTGAGTTAATCTAAATCCTCCTGACTCATGCCCGGCTTGTGCAAGGAAATGAGAAAGTCTTAGAACAGTATTAATTCCAAACTTATCTTGAATGGAAGGAATCTGATCTACAACCTTATCAGGAATATGTCCTTTTAAAACATTTAAGTTCATACTAATCCTTTATTGGACCACCAGTAACCCATGCATCACAGGTTCTACTAGCAGCACATTTAAAATCAAAGAATTCACAATATCCTAAGTCACCAGCATCTATTACATCCCAAGCATCATTACCCCCAATTCCCTTAGCTATACAATCAAGAATATCTCTTGTTTGATTAAATGCTGCACAATTACCACATCTAGCTTTCTTAGCATCTTCTACATTATCGTTAAACATTTTAGCTTTTGCTTGCCAATACTCGTCGTTTGGTTCATTAGGATCTAAAGGACCGTAATGTGCAACATCAATAGCTTTTTGTCTATTGGCAAGGTTAGTTGCAATATCTCTTGTAGCTGGAGGACATCCTGCAAGCTTTAATTTGTCTAATTTTGTGTAGAACTTATTCATCTATTTCTCCTAGTTGTTTTAATTTGTTGTGAGCCCATCCTAAAGCAGCTTTACCACCCCATGCATCATACATTAACTTACCACATCCTTCTGAGTAAGAAGTAGATGACTTTAAATCTGATTCATGTCTACTTAAAAACGAATGCATTCTTTTTATAGTATCTAATGAAATAGCCTCTCCCTTAGCAAGTTGATTGGCTCTCTGTTTACCAACAGGAGTACCACAACCACCCCATCCGTTCTTCTCTGCCCAATCCAAAGCCCTTCTAGCATTATGCTTTACTGACTCTGGGTAATCAGAATATGATTTATCAAAGAAAAGCTTATTGAATTTCATTACTTCAAAGTTAATAAGTAATTAGTTTCAGCTACTAATTCAGCAATGTTATCAATTTGATTTTGAATCCAAGACTCTTGATATAAGTTCTCTCTTTCAGATTGAACATAAGCATAAAGTTTTTTAAAGTAATCTTGTACTTGAGCTACATCTGTATAATCAGCAAGATCGTGTACAGTGTATCCTTGCGGACGACCGTATACGCCTGATACTGATTCTACTAACGCATCTACTCTTTCTACGATTTCGTCGTAGTAATTGTTCAAGGCTTTGTGTGCGGCGTAGCTGTCTGTTTGGTGATGCCATACAATTGATTGTTGTTTACTTGTATGTAAGTTTGAGATAAAATCTACAAAATTTGCCATGTGTTAATTTTTATAAAAGTAATTTGTAATTTTTTGATTAGGGTCAACTTCGTAAGTTCCTGATTTAATTGGTGCCTTACCTGAACCAAATTGACCTGAATAAGATGAAGCAATTGAAGTAGATGTTTCTAATTCTTCTTTTGATCCGTATTGTGCTTTGATATAACCGCAGATTCTTTCTGCAGCTTCAGCACCATACTTAGCAGTTTGATCATCTATACATTCATCCCAAGGATAAGCTGCAAGATCAATATCACCCTTACTTAACTTTAAAGCAGCTCTAGAAAACTCTGCCCAAGTTAATTCTGTAGTTAATAAATCTCTAATTTTGCTTAATATCTCTTCGTGATTCTTTCCAGTATATTCTTTTTCAATTAAGTCCTTAACCTTATCCATTGCCACTTGACTTGCAATACCATCATAGTTACTTAAACCATCATACAAGCTTCCTGGAGTTGGACCACCAAATCCTGGCTCTAAAGCAAAAGGTTGATTTGAATTATAAGGAGTAGGAGAAGAAGAGTGAGCAGGTGCATATCCATATCCTCTTGTTGTTTCTCTTGGACCTGCTTGTCTGTATCCTGTATTATGTTCGTATCCTAATTCTTGCTTAATCACTTTAGATGCTTTGATAAGTTGATGTCCTAAAAGAGCTTCTACTGAAAATCCTTTTACTTTACCTGTTTTTACAAAGTCATGCCAGATTTCATCGTTATTTACTTTCATCATAGCCATCCAAGTACCTGCAGGAAAATTCATTCCGTAATCGGCTGACTTATCTTTCTTCGGATCTTTTATTACCCAAGATTCCACAGTAGAAACACCATCAATTGGAGTTTCATGCTCTAATGTAGCATCATTGTTATGTTGATTGGCTAGGTATAAATGAGCTGCTTTTTCAATAGTTTCTGGAGTGAAAGTAATGTAATACTCCTCTCCTGTTTCATCATCTATTCTTGGAATCTCTTTATTTGGAATTAATACTGGACCAAGTAATAAGCGCTTATCGGCAGAAACTTCAGCTAGATTTACTTTCTTACTCTTACTCATATAGATCCAATCTGATTCGATTGCAGGATCTTCTACAAGAGATATAGCAAATACACCGCTATCATTTGTACCATCGTCATCTATGACCATGTTATATACCTTTTTACCATTTCTGGTTTTAGGTTTCATTGGGACATTTATCGTGACTGGGAAAC
>OGWM01000135.1_pt1 | contig 11401 bp, 10 predicted proteins | sample 1576041 | NCBI WGS metagenome assembly OGWM01 (sample SAMN07581538, study PRJEB24739) | freshwater metagenome | place: Singapore | collected 2015-01
CGATCTGTTTCCCAGTCACGATATAAGAAGAGGCCATGACAATGGCTGACACCATCGCTGTGATGAATGAAGGAGAAATCGAGCAGATGGGTTCTCCTGCAGAGCTCTATGACAATCCAAAGACAGCATTCGTTGCTAACTTCTTGGGTCAATCCAATCTCATCAAAGGAACCATTACAGGAAATGATGGCGACAAACTTGTAGCTGATGTATTTGGACAGAAAATTTCTCTTCCTAAAAATCGCTCTCATGCCGTTGATAACTCAATTTATGCAGGCATACGTCCTGAAAAATTTAGGATTTCTCGAGTTGAAACTTCAGTCTCAGGAAATATTCTGACTGGTGGAAAGATTGAGGATGTTTCCTATATTGGAGTTTCTACGCAATACCAAGTTGCGATGCCTTGGGGGCAAGAGCTCATGGTTTTTGAGCAAAATGATGACGGAGTTGCTCCCTTTAACGTTGGCGAAAGTGTGAATATTTCTTGGGAACCAATCTTTACCTTTGGTCTTCGCGGCGATGAAGATGCAGAGGCTGGAACTGAAGTAAATCCAGACGAAGAGCCAGATAGCGAATGAAAAAGGTAAGAACTCCCTATCTCCTGTTACTTCCAGGAATGGGATTCCTACTTATCTTCTTTATCATCCCCATCTTTAATCTTGCACAGACATCGACTCAAACTGCATTAGGTGGGGGAGATACTGGCCAATATGAGCAAACGTTTCGATTCGCCAACTATGTAGATGCATTTGTTGAAAACCGCGAACAATTTGCCAGATCATTTGTCTACGCCATTATTGCTACAGCTCTAGCCCTCCTTATCGCATACCCATTGGCATATGCAATCGCCTTTAAAGGCGGACGGTTAAAGAATGTGATGCTCGTTTTAGTGGTGGCGCCATTCTTTACCTCTTTTTTGCTGCGCACCATTGCATGGAAACAAATTCTCGGAGAAGAAGGTTTCGTTGTTCCGCCTCTTCGGGCGCTCGGAATCATTTCTCAAAGCACGACCCTTACTTCTAGTTCTATTGCTGTTGTTGCAGGTATGACGTACAACTTTCTCCCCTTTATGACTTTGCCTCTTTATGCCTCTATCGATCGCATTGATCCACGCACACTTGAAGCATCAGGCGACCTTTATGCCAATGGATTTACAACATTTCGAAAAGTGACCTTGCCACTTTCAATGCCAGGGGTCGTTGCTGGAACTTTGCTTACCTTCATTCCTGCAGCAGGCGATTATGTGAATGCAGCAATTCTCGGCAGCCCACAAACAAAAATGCTGGGAAATGTTATTGAATCTCGCTATTTCAGAATCGTTGATTACCCAACAGCGGCAGCGCTCTCATTCACTTTAATGGCTGCGATTTTGATCCTCGTCACCATATATGTGCGGAGAGCTGGAACTGAGGAATTGGTATGAGAAAAGTTTCTCGCTGGTTTGGGCGAAACCTGATTCGTATTTATGCTGTTGTCGCCTTCACATACCTCTTCATTCCAGTTGCTTACACCTTTGCCTTCTCATTTAATGATTCAAGAAAAAGTAACTTAGTGTGGCAAGGCTTTACCTTTGCAAACTGGCAAAATCCTTGTGGTGCACCGGAAGTCTGCAGCGCACTCGGAAATTCAATCAAGATTGGTTTTCTAGCCACCTTCTTTTCGACCATTTTGGGAACCATGATTGCTTTTGCAATCGGCCGTTATAACTTTAAAGGTCGCTCAACAACCAACTTATTGATATTTCTTCCCATGGCAACTCCCGAAATCGTGCTCGGAGCATCGCTACTCTCACTCTTTCTGGTATTTCAAATCAATCCTGGCTTTTGGCCAACAGTCATTGCACACGTTCTTTTCTGCGTATCGTTTGTCGTGGTGACTGTCAAAGCACGCATTGCAAGTTTGGATCCGAGACTCGAGCAAGCAGCTATGGATCTTTATGCTGATGAGCGCGAAACTTTCCGACGCGTCACATTGCCACTCGTGGCACCAGGTATTGCTGCAGCAGCTCTGCTTGCCTTCAGTCTCTCCTTTGATGATTTCATCATTACAAATTTCAACTCTGGAACCATGACGACTTTTCCAAAGTTTGTTTACACCGCTGCTGCACGAGGAATTCCAGCCCAAGCCAATGTCATTGGTTCAGCTATGTTCTTTTTAGCGCTTGCGATTGTCATTATTGGTCAAGTCGTAGGACGCAAACGCAAGGTTTCATGAAGCGCGAACTCATCATCCTGGGTTCGACTGGTTCTATTGGAGTCCAGGCACTCGACATCGTTGCTGCCAATCCAGATCGATTTGAAGTTATTGCACTCACATCAGCAGGATCAAATCCTGAGCTTTTGGTTGAACAAGCAAAGAAATTTAAGGTCAAGACTGTTGGAGTTGTTTCTGGCGCCGAACAGATTCGGGCGGCACTTCCCGGCGTTGAAGTTATCGATGGAGTTCACGCATCTTCTGAAATCGCAGCGATGAGTTGCGACATTGTTCTCAATGCAATTACCGGATCCATAGGTTTAGGTCCAACGCTTGCTGCTATCGATGCTGGTAATCGCTTAGCGCTTGCCAATAAAGAATCGCTTGTAGCAGGTGGCGACATTGTGATGTCACGCGCAAAGCCAGATCAGATATTGCCCGTTGATTCTGAACACTCAGCGCTCTGGCAATCCATGTTGGGTGAAAAGAAATCAGATATTGCTCAGCTTATTTTGACTGCTAGTGGTGGCCCTTTCCGCGATCGCACAGATTTGTCAACGGTCACAGTCGCAGAAGCGCTCAGCCATCCAACGTGGGTGATGGGTCCGGTTGTCACTATTAATTCTGCAACGTTGATGAATAAAGGTTTAGAGATTGTTGAGGCGCATTACCTTTTCGATATTCAATATTCACAGATTCAAGCTGTAATTCATCCGCAATCAATCATTCATTCGATGGTTGAGTTTGTGGACGGTTCAACAATTGCGCAAGCTTCTCCACCCAATATGAAAGGACCTATTGGATTCGCACTTGGATACCCAGATCGAGTCATCGGTTCAATGCCACCACTTGATTGGAGCACAGCCCATACCTGGACATTTGCACCAATCGATGATGCAAAGTTTCCAGCCATTTCACTGGCTCGATCATGTGGAGCGGAAGGAAAAGGTCTTCCAGCAATCTATAACGCTGCAAATGAAATTGCGGTGGCTGCATTTATCAATGGGAATATTGCTTTCACCAATATTGTTACGGTAGTTGCTAAAGTCGTAGAGCAGATGAGAAATGGAAAAACCGCAACTCCTCGAGATTTTGCAGATGTCAGTGCGCTCGAGCAGGATGCGCGCCAGATGGCTTCACTCGAAGTCGCTCAGTTGAAAGTGTGAGAAAGGCGCCATGGAGATCCTAGGAATTCTTGCTTTTGCAGTGGCGCTCTTGCTCTCTGTGATGATTCACGAATTCGGTCACTACCTGACAGCAAAACGCTTCGGCATGAAGGTGACCGAATTTTTCTTAGGCTTTGGTACGCGGCTTTGGTCATTCACAAAAGGCGAGACTGAATTTGGAATCAAGGCGATTCCTGCAGGTGGTTACTGCCGTATTGAGGGAATGACCCCACGCGATGAAATGCCAGCAGGCGAAGAAAACCGTGCATTTTTTACTGCAAGTTCTGGAAAGAAATTAATTGTGTTGGGCGCCGGATCATTTGCACATTTTCTTATTGGTTTTATCCTCATCTTCGCTATCTTTGCTGGAGTCGGAGTCAATGCGCTGCTCTCTGATATCGCCAAAGTCTCACCAAATTCCGCCGCCGAAGCTGCAGGATTTCAAAAAGGCGACACAATTCTTAAAGTCAACGGCAAGAAGGTCGGAGATTGGTTTGTAGATTCCAGGGCCATTGCGCAATCTGGCGGCAAAGAGATGACCTTCGTAGTTGAACGTGCCGGCCAAGAGCTCACGATTCTTGCAACACCACGTTATGACAATGCAGCGAAGCGATATTTATTGGGAATAGTCACGACCATTGGTACTAAGCGTGAAAGCTTTATTCCAGCAATCACTGAGTCAGCACGCGCAACAGCTTTTCTCATGCGCGAATCCGTTAAATCGCTCTTCACTTTGCCCACTAAAGTTCCGCAGCTCATCAGACAGACATTTGGTGATGAAAAACGTGACCCCAATGGATTGGTCGGAGTTGTCGGTGCAGCTCGAGTTTCAGGTGAAGCTGTGAGCAGCAATAAACTTAATAACACTGAGCGACTTGGGACATTTCTTTTACTCGTTGCGAGCCTCAATATATTTGTCGGTTTATTTAATCTCCTTCCAATCTTGCCGCTCGATGGTGGCCATATGGCAGTTGCAATTGCAGATGAGTTCCGTGCTTTCTTTGCTCGCTTGCGTGGTCGTCCACGACCTGCAGGAATTGATGTGAACGTGCTAACACCCATCACAATCGGCGTCTTTGCTGTTCTCGCAGTATTAACTGTGGTGCTCTTAATTGCCGATATTTTCAATCCCATCTCGCTCAATTTCTAGAGATAAGGCAGAATACGCATCATGGTAGATCTTGGAATTCCGAGCGCTCCGCTTCCAACCTTGCATCCACGACGCAAAACTAAGCAGATCAAACTTGGCGCAGTCGGTGTCGGTTCTGACTTTCCAGTCAGCGTGCAATCTATGTGCACAACACTGACTGCAGATGTCAACGCAACGCTTCAGCAGATTGCCGAGCTAACTGCCTCTGGTTGCCAAATCGTGCGCGTTGCAGTTCCTTCACAAGATGATGCCGATGCGCTTTCTCAAATTGCAAAAAAATCTCAGATCCCAGTAATTGCAGATATTCACTTTCAACCAAAATATATTTTTGCAGCAATCGATGCAGGATGTGCCGGAGTTCGGGTTAATCCAGGAAACATCAAGCAATTTGATGACAAGGTCAAAGAAGTTGCTAAGGCAGCAGGAGATGCTGGCATTCCAATTCGCATTGGAGTAAATGCTGGATCGCTTGATCCACGTTTGCTTGCAAAATATGGCAAAGCCACTCCCGAAGCACTGGTTGAATCTGCACTCTGGGAAGCATCCCTCTTTGAAGAACATGGCTTTAGCAATATCAAGATTTCAGTTAAGCACCACGATCCTGTGACAATGGTGAGCGCTTATCGCTTGCTTGCCGCCAAGTGTGATTATCCATTGCACCTTGGAGTAACTGAAGCAGGACCAATATTTCAAGGCACCATTAAATCTGCGACTGCTTTTGGAATTCTGCTCTCCGAAGGCATCGGCGACACAATTCGTGTATCACTCTCTGCGCCACCTGTTGAAGAAGTCAAAGTTGGAATTTCTATCCTTGAATCGCTTAATTTGCGTCAACGCAAATTAGAAATCGTCTCCTGCCCATCATGTGGTCGCGCCCAAGTGGATGTCTACACTCTCGCCGAAAAGGTGCAAGCAGGTCTTGAAGGAATGACAGTCCCACTTCGCGTTGCAGTAATGGGTTGCGTCGTCAATGGTCCCGGAGAAGCGCGCGAAGCAGATCTTGGTGTTGCATCAGGAAATGGCAAAGGACAGATATTTGTGAAGGGCCAAGTTATTAAGACTGTGCCCGAGGCGCAGATTGTCGAAACTCTTATTGAAGAAGCTATGCGTCTTGCTGAAGAAATGGAAGCCGCTGGCGTTGCATCCGGAGAACCTTCCGTCACAACTTCGTAATCCTCTAGTAGGGTTTGCATTATGTTGCGAATGTCGACGCTTTTCTTACGCACACTTCGCGACGACCCAGCAGATGCAGAAGTACCAAGCCACCGTCTCTTAGTGCGTGCCGGCTATATCCGCCGAATCGCAGCAGGAATCTATTCTTGGCTTCCACTAGGAGTTATTACCCTTCGAAATATCGAAAACATAGTCCGCGAAGAAATGGATCGCGCTGGATTTCAAGAAGTACATTTTCCAGCGCTCTTGCCGCGCGATGCTTACGAGGAAACTGGGCGCTGGAATGACTATGGTCCCGATCTATTTCGCCTGCAAGATCGCAAAGGTAGTGATTATCTTTTAGGGCCAACTCACGAAGAAATGTTTACTCTCATGGTCAAAGGTGAGTACTCGTCCTATAAAGATTTGCCACTTGCGCTGTATCAAATCCAAACTAAATATCGCGACGAAGCCCGACCACGTTCTGGCATCATTCGTGGTCGCGAGTTTGTAATGAAAGATTCATATTCATTTGACCTGACGGATGAAGGTTTGGTGCAGTCTTACTTGCGCCACCGCGATGCCTATATAAAAACTTTTGATCGGCTGCGCTTGAAGTACAACATTGTGAGCGCAATGTCCGGGGCAATGGGTGGCTCTGCCTCCGAAGAATTTTTGGCTCCTTGCGATACTGGTGAAGATACCTATGTTCTCTGCCAGAAATGTGGATATGCCGCAAATGTTGAAGCAATGACAACTGTGGTTGCGCCAGGTGATGCATCTGCAGTTCCACCTCTTGAGGTATTTGATTCGCCCAATACTCCAACGATTGACACACTTGTTGAGCTCATTAATTCCAAATTTGGTGGCGGATATGACGCCTCGCACACTTTGAAGAACGTCATGATTATGGCTGACGAAAAAGCAATCTCTGTTTTAGTTCCAGGCGATCGCGAAGTTGATCTCAAGCGTTTACAAGCAAATCTTGCCGGCGTTAATGAAGTTCGAACCTTTGAAGAAGAAGATTTTGCGAAGTTTAAGGGGCTCGTAAAAGGTTATATCGGCCCGCAAGATGCCAAAAAATTTGGAATCACCATTTATGCAGATCCACGTGTTGCACCCGGAACTTCATGGGTGACTGGAGCAAATCAGAAGGATAAGCATGCGCGCAATGTCGTTAATGGACGTGATTTCACTGTTGATGGATATGTAGAAGCTGCTGAAATTCGTGCAGGCGATGCATGTCCTAAGTGCCAGACACCTGTCATTATCGATCGCGCGATTGAGATCGGCCATATCTTTCAATTAGGTCGCAAATATGCCGATGCACTGGGATTAACTGTGCTTGACCAGAATGGAAAATCACAAGTTGTCACTATGGGTTCTTATGGAATCGGCGTATCTCGTGCAGTTGCAGCAATTGCTGAGCAGAATAATGATGAACTTGGCTTGTCATGGCCAGTTGAAGTGGCTCCGGCAAAGGTGCATATCGTTGCAACAGGAAAAGAAGATGCAGTCTTTGCAGCAGCTGAAAAGATTGCTGGGGAACTCGAGGCAAAGGGAATTTCGGTCATGTTCGATGATCGTCGCACTACATCACCCGGAGTGAAATTTAAGGATGCCGAATTAATTGGTATTCCAGTAATTGTGGTTGTTGGAAAGGCGCTCGAGCAAGGTAATGTCGAAATTCGTGCTCGCCAAACTGGTGCAAAAAATGAAGTTCCAATCGCATCTGCTACGGCAACAATTTCTGAGTTGCTAGGCACTTTGCAATAACGTGTTCTATGACCTTTCGCTTGTAACCACCATCCTTCTCTTCCTAGCAATTTTCTTTGCGGGATTTGTCGATGCAGTCGCTGGTGGGGGAGGCTTGATTCAACAACCATCGCTGCTGATCACTTTTTCTGAGACCAATACCGTTACTGTGATGGGAACATCGAAGACAGCTGCTGCATTTGGAACCAGTGCGGCAGCGCTCCGATACCGCACTTCAATCAAAACTGATCCAAAGTTATTGTTATCAATGGTGATTCCAGCTTTTATTGGTTCATCACTTGGTGCACTTCTTGCAACTCATGTCTCAGCTCAAAATCTTAAATCTGCCATATTTTTTATGATGGTTCTTATATTTATCTACACATTCGCTAAGCCCGAGCTCGGAAAAGAAAAGGTTGAGCGATTTACTCCTGGCGCGCTGAAAAAAGTTGGCGCCATTGCTGCCTTTGTCATTGGCTTTTATGACGGCCTGATTGGTCCAGGTACCGGAACTCTTTTAATGATTGTGCTCGTTGCGGTGATGGGTTTTGCCTTTATTGGCGCTTCGGCGATTGCCAAGGTAGTGAACCTAACCACCAATATTGCAGCCATTATTGTGATTGGCATTCGCGTTCCAATTATGTGGAAGCTTGGAATCGCACTTGGGATTGCCAATTTACTCGGCGGCCTGATTGGTTCGCATGTTGCGGTGAGAAAAGGTTCTGGATTTGTGCGCACCTTTTACTTGATTGTGACCGGATTGCTCATCCTTAGATTGGGGTATGACATCTTTGCGTCGATGTGATTTTCAATTTCCATGAGTGATGTAAACTACAGGCCATAACTTCATAACAACTAAACAATAATTAAATACAAGGGGCACCAATGGCAATATCAGATCAAATTTCTCAACTGGTAACACCTGCAGTTGAATCACGCGGACTTTTTCTTGAAGAAGTACAAATCGTCTCACCCGGCAAACATCGCATTGTTACATGCATTGTTGATGGCCCCTCTTCGCTTAACCTGGATCAAGTCACCGAGATTTCGAGAGAAATTTCAGAACTCCTGGATGCGGCAGCGTTCATGGGAGATTCGCCTTTCACATTAGAAGTAACGTCACCTGGCGTTGATAGACCGCTGACCAAAGAGCGTCATTTCACGAAAAATATTGGCCGACTCATGAAGGTCGTTAAAGTCGATGGAGCCGTTATTACTGGAAGAGCAGTCTCGGCTGCTCCTGATTCAGTAACTCTCACTGTGGCTGAAAAGAAAAGTGAGAGAGAAGTTCTTATTCAACTGGCAGATATCAAACGTGCCACAGTAGAAATTGAATTTAACCGTAAAGAGGGTGACAAATAATGCATGTAGATATGACTGCGCTCGTGCATCTGACTAAAGAGAAAGAGATGTCACTCGAACAATTGATTCAAGCAATTGAGGTAGGAGTACTCACTGCCTATAACCAAACTCATGAACCTAAGCGTCATGCCCACGCCAAACTCAATCGTGAAAGTGGAGAAATTCAGATTCTGATTCCTACTTTTAATGAATTAGGCGAAAAGGTAAGTGAGGAAGTTGATTCGCCTGAAGGCTTTTCCAGAATTGCAACATCCACTGCGCGACAGGTAATCAAACAACAAATGCGAGCTAGTAATGATGCTGAAATTGTTGGCGAATTTACAATGTCAGTGGGAGATATCGTTTCTGGGTTGGTGCAACAAGGTAGAGATCCCAAGATGATTCACGTCAATCTTGGTCGAGTCGAAGGAAGAATTCCTCCACAAGAACAAGTTCCTGGCGAGGTTTATAACCACGGCGATCGCATCAAATGTTTTGTGGTTGAAGTAAAGCAAGGCATGAAGGGCCCTGAAATTATGCTCTCGCGTAGCCATCCTGCATTGGTCAAGCAATTATTTGCACTTGAAGTTCCAGAAATTAATGATCGTATTGTTGAAATCATGGCGGTAGCGCGCGAAGCAGGTCATCGCACCAAGATTGCAGTGCGTTCACATCGCGCTGGCGTTTCTCCAAAAGGTTCACTAATTGGCCCCATGGGAGCACGCGCCCGTGCTGTGATGGAGGAACTCAATGGAGAAAAGATTGACATCGTTGATTTTGACGAAGATCCAGCCAAGTTCGTGGCACACGCACTAGCACCTGCAAAAGTTTCAAGTGTAGAAATTGTTGATGAGGCAGCCCGCTCTGCCAAAGTAATCGTGCCCGATTACCAACTCTCGCTCGCTATTGGTAAGGATGGACAGAATGCTCGACTTGCTGCACGGCTAACTGGTTGGCGCATCGATATCCATCCTGACAATCCTTCACCTGCCGCGTAACGCACTGGCGAAATAGGGATTTCGCGCCTCTTTAGGTAGACTTCATGCATCAGTTCAACCCAGAACGGTTCTACCCAGAACTCCACTGAAATGGATGCGAAAGATATGAAACTCAAATGAGCTCGTTTACATCATGAGGTCGTACAACTAGGGCTCGCATCCCACAATTTTTAATGCGGGCCAAGACAGGAGAAATGTGTCAAAGGTCCGCGTACATGAGTTGGCAAAACAACTCGGTATGGAGAGCAAGGAAGTTCTTGCCAAACTCCAAGAGATGGGCGAATTCGTTCGCTCTGCTTCATCAACTGTAGAAGCACCTGTGGTGCGCAAACTCCTTGCGCTCTATCCAGATGCGAAACCGGTTGAAGAGAAGAAGCCCGTCAAGAAAGCAGCTGCGAAAAAAACTGCTGCCACGAAAAAGAGCGCTGAAGTAAATCCTGATCTTGCCGCCGAACTTGCTGCCGAACTCGGCGTTGATTTAGCTGCACTCAAAGCAACACGTGATGCAGAGAAAAGCGCACAAGAAGAAGTAAAAACACAAGATGCTGCGCCAAAACCTGTAGCACCCAAGCCAGCAACTCCACGTCCTGGTAACAATCCATTTTCAACTGGCGGTTCTGTTCCACGTCCGCCACGTCCTGGTAACAATCCATTTTCAACTGGCGGTTCTGTTCCACGTCCGCCACAACGTCCACAAGGAAGTGGAGCACAACGTCCCGGTTCACCTCGTCCTGGAATGGCAGGCCCTCGTCCAGGTTCGGTACGTCCTGGATTTGCAGCGCGTCCACAATCACAACGTCCTGCATCAACGGGTTCTGGAAATTACCCACCACGTTCTGGTGGCGCACCAACATCACAAGGTCCATATCGTTCGCAAGGAGCACCGACTGGTGGCATGCCAGGTGGAGGAGCTCCCGGTCGTGGACCAGGACGCGGACAGGGTCGCGGTGGTGCAGCTGGTGCATTTGGAAAGAATGCAAGTAAATCTTCTAAGCGAAAGCAAAAATCAAGAAAGGCGCTGCGCGATGAATTCGACAATATGCAAGCGCCCGAACTTGGTGGCGCAGTTATTCCACATGGCGATGGTAATACCAAAATCCGTATGCGTCGCGGTTCATCGCTGGCAGATTTCGCAGAGCGCATTGGCGCAGATCCAGGTGCACTCGTTTCAGCGCTCTTTCACTTAGGTGAAATGGTGACAGCAACACAATCTGTTGATGCTGATACCTTTGAAATTCTCGGTGCTCAACTCGGTTATGTCATTGAAGTTGTCTCTCCAGAAGAAGAGGATCGCGAACTTTTGCAGGGATTTGATATTGATCTTGCTGCTGAAGTTGCAGATCTTGATTCCGAAGATCTTATGCCGCGCCCCCCAGTCGTTACCGTGATGGGTCACGTTGACCACGGTAAAACACGTTTGCTTGATGCAATTCGTCAAACAGAGGTCATTAAGTCAGAAGCTGGTGGAATCACGCAGCATATTGGTGCGTATCAAATCCATCATGATCACGATGGGACCAACCGTGCAATTACCTTTATCGATACCCCTGGCCACGAAGCATTTACTGCAATGCGCGCTCGCGGTGCCAAAGTCACCGATATCGCAGTGCTCGTAGTTGCAGCAGACGATGGTGTGATGCCTCAAA
>OGWM01000137.1_pt1 | contig 11315 bp, 18 predicted proteins | sample 1576041 | NCBI WGS metagenome assembly OGWM01 (sample SAMN07581538, study PRJEB24739) | freshwater metagenome | place: Singapore | collected 2015-01
TCGTGCTGCACTAGGATCAGATGAGAGCCGTCAGTTCGTAGCGTTCGCAGATGATACAACTTCAACAAACGCAGGACTTATTCCAACACCACAATCAACAGAAATCATCAGCAGATAATCTTTGCTCGATTGGAGTAATGATATTTCTTAAACTGAAATCAATAAGGGCTTTTCTTTCCATTACTGTCGTGCTATAAGTCATGCTAGTAGTTTCAGCAGATAAGAATGATGCTGGAATTCCAACTGTTCTAGCAATTTCAGTTGCTAGGTATTGGCGTGCTTCATTTAATTGCAATTTTTGTGGATCAAAACCTAAAGCGTTTAATTCAACATCAGCATTTAGGAATGCAGTTGCCCTGGTGTTGCGTGCAACCTTCCATGACTCCAAAAGTTTTGTAATTCGCTCTGGAGTAAGGTTTGTGCCATTTGATTTTAATACCATTGTTGGAACTGGCTCTTTTGCATAAAGTTCAGCAGCCTTTTCCAATTCTTGAGCTGCTCGGATTGTTCGACCTGCTCGATTCAATACGCCTTCATCTAATCCGCTAAATACAATTAAAGATCCAATGCCTGAGGGTGGAACATGCATACCATCAACCATGTATGAAGTAATTTCGGTTTGATTTGCATTCAAATTGTAAGTCACTCTATCCGGTGCAACTCTTGTCCATGCACGAACACGACTGTTGTCTGATGCAGCATAAGAATCTAAAACTTGACCATAAGCAACTCCATGAAATAATAAATCCTCTGCGATCCATGCATAAATTGCTGATCCTGCAACTCTTGGATCTGGTTGCATAATTACTCGGTTTGGTTCAATATGTTCTTTTGTAAAATGATTGTAAGTTTCTAAAGGTAATGATCCAATTGTTGAGCAAATAATATTTCTTGCTCTAGCAACTGATGGAACTGACATTGCTTGTTCTCTAGTTGCTGTTTGTGCGCCATAAAATAATCCACCAACAGCTGATTGCAAATTGTAAGGAGTGTTTGCAGCAGCAACATCTACACTTGGTGCAATTGTGGTATTTGTGATAAATCTATCGAATAATCCCATTAAGGTATAATATACCATAATGTCCGAATTATCCTACTTGAATGTCAATTTCTGTTTCTGGTTGTGTCGCAAAATAAGTTGCTAAAGCCGATGCGACAGCTGCACAAACTGCCACTCGGCTCGCTCGCCTTCCAATAACCCAACTGCCATCCCCGAAAGGCAATTTAGCTGCTGAAAGGGTTTGTTGGGTCAGTTCATCCTGCCCACCATGTTGCAATCTATGGCTATTGATCGCCCCGAGCCACCTATCGCAACTTTCCGCATAGATTGCGCCATCCATGTCGGTTATGGGTATTCCAGCCGGAACTAGCCGACTTGCAACAGCTTGTGCAGTCCGTTTGGAATACGCCACAGTCTGAGTATTGTATTTTCTTACATAAGGCGCAATGTCATTGGCAACTGCTAGGTCATTTAGAGAATAATCATTTGACCAGGTGTGTAGTAAAACTAAATTAAATCTTTCGCCCGGCAATTTCTGAGTTGCGACTAATGCACCGAATTTACGATCTGGGGATAAATCTAAGCCAAGCCAAGTTGGTGCTTCGGGATCTAAAGGTATCGGATCAATCTGACATAAATTCCATTTTTGTGCATCGATTGCAGAATTGATTGTATCTACCCATTGACATAAAACTTCAGTTCTCACAATATCAGGCGGATCATTGATAACAGCTTTTAAGTTATCTGGGTGCATTGTTATGCCCAGCGATGGGTTGGCTTGGGAAAATGCTTTCCAATTGATTTCACCTGACGGAAGGTTAATTGGTGAATCAGGTTCGGCACTCCACTCAAACCAACCTATCGTGTCGGATGGGTTTGTGGAGGCTGCTAATCCACGCTCCCTAAGTTTATTAAGAATAACTGAATGTTGATCTCCGGCATTTGAATAAGTCCAAACTTGTGGATTTTTTGAACTCATCATGGTATAGCGCATTGATGACCAAGCATCTTCATCTTTGTATTCACGCAATTCATCCAAATGAATTGTGGATGGAGCAGAAATTCCTCGGCTTGCATTGTTTGCAGCCTTTACAACAAATCTCCTAGCGCCTTTAAGTTCCATTTCCTCAGCACCATGTTGCCATCTAATCTTTTTGACCTCAGCTGCAAGTTTGTCATTGCCCTCAATAATTGACACCATCTGTCTAAATGTTTCTAATGATGTGGTCAATCTATGAGCTGATGATAACTGCAAGTTTTCTCCCCATAGATACATGCCAGTCAAGATCCGCAATAACATAAATGTGCTTTTTCCGTTTTGCCTAGCTAGGCATAAATTATTCAATTGAGAGTGCCACCTACCATCCTCTTTAACTTTATGACCATGAATAGCCACAAATTCCTGCCAAGGCATTAAAGGCATGCCGATTTCTTTAGCAAAATCAATCATCTCATGACCTTTTGACGGCAAATCATTCAATGGAGAGTGAATTCGAGGTATTTGCACACCTCCTATTGCCGATCCTTCCGGATCTTTTAAGATCTCTCCCGTTTGAAGGTTAATCAAAGCGATCCAGTCTGGTCGTGGCTGATCGAGGTGTTTTGTGGGTTAGAAAAGGAACGGGGGGTCGGTGGTGTCGGCGTGCTCACAAGTGGATGGTTGCTTAATTAAGTAATCGCCTTAATGCCTACTGGTGCTCCCGCTGGTAGGCAGCTAATAATGGGAGATCAAAAGGAGATGACATGCCAAGCATAATTACAGCCACACAGTTGAGAAGCGTGCTTGGTGTGTCATCATCTTTATATAATGACGCATATCTAGATCAAATTATTGATACAGCAGAATCAGTTATTCTGCCAATGCTTGTTTCATTCAAAAGCCCAATTCAATCAACAGTCTTAACAGATAATGTCGCTACATTTACTACACTAGGAATTCATGAATTTACCGAAGGACAATCAGTCGTCATTGCAGGATGCGGAAGCCCATACAATGGCACACGAACAGTCTTGGCAGACAATCTTGGACAATATACCTTTTCAGCATCGATCACTAATGCCGATATACTCGAAGCTAATGTCATCCCATCCGGAACTGCTACCCTTTCTGGCGCATCAACTTATGTTGGAGTCCAGCCTGTTCGGTCAGCAATCTTTGCCGTTTCAGTCGAAATCTTTCAATCAAGAATTGCAGCCGGAGGACAAATCGAAGGCGTAGATTTTTCAGCAACTCCGTTTCGCATGGGGAGATCGCTTTTCTCAAGATGCGTGGGTTTGCTCGGCCCTTATTTAGATGTTGAAAGCATGGCTCAATAGTGCCAAGCACAATTCTTTCAGATATTCGCACACCCTTAGCAACCGCTTTAGGAACTGTCGCTGGAAATGTTTATAGTTTTGTTCCTGAGTCAGTTTATCCGCCAGCTGTTGTTGTAGTTCCAGATTCACCATATCTTGAACTTGAAACAATTAACAAATCTACTATTCACACAAAAATCAATTTCACAATTTCAGTTGCAGTTGCATATAACAGCAATCCTGCATCTTTAGATAATATCGAGCAATTAATTATGAGTGTTCTGGCAGTTATCCCAACCGGATATGTTGTCAGCTCGGTTGAAAGACCGACAGTTCAGCAAGTTGGTGCAAGCACGCTGCTTATCGCAGATGTTCGAGTATCTACCTATTACACACAAACAGCATAAGGAGAAATCATGGCAACAGTCGTAATTACCGGTCGTGATGTTGGTTTATCTTTCACAGGTGGAACAGATATTCAAGCACAAGCGACTAACGCAGTTCTAACAAAGGTCAATGAGCGTCAGGTCTATCAGACAATGGATGGCGAAGCTTACAAGACAACAAATATCTCTGGGACCTTCCAATTGGATATGCTAGCCGATTGGGGAAAGGCAAATTCAGTATGTGAGGCTCTTTGGGCTGCTGCTGAATCAGCACCTGATACCGACATCAGCATGACACTTACAGCTGCATCAGGAGCACAATTTGTGTTCCCAGTAAAGCCTGAATTCCCAACTGCTGGTGGATCAGGAATTGATGCACAAACTGTTTCCTTTACTTTCACAGTATCAAAGGGCGCAGTAGTAGAAACATTTAGTTAAAATCTAACAACGGGAGCAAAATGAAACTACCAATTACAATTGAATATAACTCAGGCGAGCAAGCAACATATATTGCCCAACCGCCTGAGTGGGCAAAATGGGAAAAGCAGACAGGAAATACCATTGGGCAAGCAAGTGAAAAACTTGGCATTTGGGATCTTATGTTTTTGGCTTATCATGCTCATAAGCGTGAAGTTGCCGGAAGCAAACCAATCAAACCAATGGATATTTGGATGGAAACTGTAGCTGATGTCATCGTTGGTGATGCAGACCCAAAAGCCACAAAGCAGGAAGCCTAAACAGATTATTGGTGGAGTTGGCAATAGCCACACATATACCAATGAGCGAATGGGTTGATGCAGACGACATTTTGACAGCGATCGAGATATTGGAGAAACGGAATGGCAAATGAAACAATCGCCTATAACAAATCCGATCTGCGTGATATTTACAAAGCATTTAAACTCATGGATGAACAAGCTACTGAGGAAGCAAGAGCGCAATCTGCTGCGTTGGCGTATTTTGCATCAGAGGAAATTAAGCAAGCAGCTCGAACTCGAACAAAATCTGGCAAAGTTGCGGAAAGAGTTGCGGATGGTGTCAAAATATCTAAGTCCAGCAAAATCGGTGAGTTCAGTTATGGTTTCGCAAGACAAAAGTTTTCAGGTGGTGCTACTACGCAAACCCTATGGGGTGGTATTGAGTTTGGTTCAAATAAATTCAAACAGTTCCCTACATATTCAGGACGGCAAGGCAGAGGTAGTCGTGGATGGTTTATCTATCCAACCCTTCGCAGAATTCAGCCTGAATTGATTGATAAATGGGAACAAAGTTTTGATCGAATTATTAAGGAATGGGTCTAATGGCTACCGGTAGTCGTACATTAAAGTTATCAATCCTTGCTGATGTTGATGACTTAAAAAAGAAGTTAGGCGAAGCTGATAAAGCGGTTGAGAGCAATGCAAGCAAGATTTCAGAGTTTGGCAAGAAAGCTGCTGCTGCATTTGCGGTTGCTGCTGCTGCTGCCGTTGCCTATGGCACTAAATTAGCCGTTGATGGGGTCAAAGCAGCGATAGAGGATGAACAGGCACAGTTAAGGTTGGCTGCTGCATTAGAGAGTGCCACAGGGGCTACTGAGAGCCAAATACAGGCAACTGAGGCTTATATCCTTAAGACATCTTTAGCAACTGGTGTGGCTGATGAACAACTTAGACCAGCATTCCAGCGTTTAGCCGTATCAACCAAAGATGTCAATGAAGCACAAAAATTATTAAACCTTTCTTTAGATATTGCCAAAGGTCGAGGATTAGATCTTGAAACTGTCGCTAATGCTTTAGGTCGGGCTCAGGATGGGAATACCACAGCTCTTGGCAGATTAGGTCTTGGTTTATCAAAGGCTGAACTTTCAACTTTATCTTTTACCGAGGTTCAACAAAAACTTTCTGATCTTTATGGCGGATCAGCAGCCGCAAATGCTGAAACATTTCAAGGCAAGATTGATAGATTAAAAGTAGGGTTTGATGAAGCCAAAGAAGCATTAGGCGTTGCCTTATTGCCACAGGTTGAACGCTTTATTGGTTTCTTAAATCAAACAGGCATTCCAACACTTAATGCATTCATTGTTGGATTAACTGGTGATAAAGGTTTGAGCGCAGGATTAGCACAAAGTCAAAAAGGTGCTGAAACATTTGGTAAAGCAATTGCTGGAGTTGCTGGCATTATTTCAGGATTTATCACATTTATAAGAGAAGCAATTGGTTTATTAACTGAATTTGCAAATCAGGCAATTAGGTTGATTAACATTGTTAAACCGGGAGCAGATATAGGATATATTCCAAATATATCTCCAAATGCCGCCGCTTTAGGATTTACTGGAGCAAAATCAGCACAAACGAATCCTTTATCATCTCTTGGAGTTAATCCAACTGTTGTAAATAACATTACAGTTCAATCAATAGATTCCGAAGGTGCTGCAAGAGCCGTTGCTAAAGTATTAAATCAAAGCGCATCAAGATCAGTTCCACAGTTGTATAATTCAGGCATTCGAGGCGATTAATGACAGTCTGGACACCTGACTGGAAATTGACTGTTGCTGGTGTTGATTACACCGACATTGCGATCAGCGATATTGCACATCAAGCCGGTCGAGATGATATTTACGCCCAACCAAACCCATCTTATTTACAAGTGCAATTAGTTGCTTTATCTGGTCAAACTTTGCCGTTTTCAATTAATGATTCCTTAAGCCTTCAAGTCAAAGATAGCACCGGATCTTATGTAAGTTTATTTGGTGGAGATATTACTGACATAACTGTTGAGGTTGAGCGTGCTGGCAATGTTGCCACAATCATTTCATACACTTTATTAGCAATGGGATCTTTGGTTAAACTAGCAAAAGAAATTTACAATGACACACTTGCTCAAGATCAAGACGGAGATCAAATATATGCTTTGCTATCCAGCGTATTACTTGGATCTTGGTCTGAAGTGCCAGCAGCTTCAACATGGGCAACTTATAGTGCAACCGAAACTTGGGCAAATGCTGTTGATCTAGGACTTGGTGAAATCGATCAACCTGGTCTTTATGAAATGGAAAACCGAGCAGCCAATCCCGATACTGTTTATAACATTGCATCTCAAATTGCCAATTCAGCATTTGGATATTTATATGAGGACAATAATGGAGATATTGGCTATGCAGATGCTGACCACCGCCAAACCTACCTTGCTGCCAATGGTTATGTTGATCTTGATGCAAACCATGCTTTAGGTGCAGGACTTACCACCACTACTCGATCAGCTGACATTCGCAATGATATTTATATCAATTATGGCAACAATTATGGATCACAAAAAACTGCTACGAGCGCAAGTTCAATTGCTTTATATGGCTACAAAGCGGAAACTATTAATTCTTTAATTCATGATGCATCTAACGCTCAAGAGGTTGCCGATCGATACATTGCTCAACGAGCTTTTCCGTTGCCTAGATTTGACAGTATTACATTCCCAATAACTAACTCTGAAATTGATGATGCTGATAGAGATGATCTATTAGGCGTATTTATGGGAATGCCGGTCAATATCCAAAACCTTCCAAGCCAAATCTCAAATGGAGAATTTGAGGGCTATGTTGAGGGTTGGCGTTGGAGTACTCGATTTAATGAACTGTTTTTGACCTTAAATGTTTCTCCAGTCGCATTTAGCCAAGTGGCAATGCGTTGGAGTACTGTGCCAATAACTGAAACATGGCAGACAATAGATCCAACTTTGACATGGGAATACGCTACAATCGTAGCCTGATAATAGGAGAATAATGGCAACCACTACAAACTATGGCTGGACTACTCCAGACGATACAGCTTTGGTCAAGGATGGCGCATCTGCAATCCGATCACTTGGAACTGCAATTGATACGACCACTTACAATAATGCTCAAGCAGCAATTGCTAAAACATTAATTGACGCTAAAGGCGATTTAATTATTGGATCAGCTGCCGACACAGTTGCAAGATTAGCCGTAGGTACAAATAATTATGTTCTAACAGCAGATTCAGCTGCCACAAATGGAGTGAAATGGGCTGCTGTTTCCGCAGGTGGATTTACTGAACTTGCTTCAGGTTCATTGCCATCCAGCACAGAATTAAATTTAACAAGCATTTCAGGTTCATACAAAAATTTACAATTAGTAGTAAGAAACTTAACAACCAGTTCAAACCAAACTGTAAGAGTTAGATTTAATGGTGCTACTGGTGGTTATCAAAACATATCTGTTTATAATCCTGGTGGTGCAATTGGCACAGCCACAACAACCGCATTTGATCCTTATTATTTCGATATTAAAGGCGGAATTGGTTATGGCACTTTGGTAGTGAATGCTTATGATTATGCTAATACCGAAGGCTATAAAGTTTTTGATGGTCAGGCTGCCGTTTATAACACTAGCAATCAAGATGCAAACGCTTTTGCTTATGGTGTATTAAGAGAATCTCCTGCTATCACTAGCATCAAAGTATTTATTGCATCAGGAACATTCACCGCTGGAACTTATGTACTTTACGGAGTCAAATAATGAAAATAACTGAACACAATGTGGAAACAGGCGAAATCATTGAAAGAGATGCCACAGCTGAGGAATTGGCTCAATATGAGTTAGATGCTCAAGAGCGCGAAGCATTATTGGCTGAAGCACAAGCAAAGGCTGAAGCAAAGGCTGCATTGTTAGAGCGTTTGGGTATTACTGAGGATGAAGCAAAACTTCTACTTGCGTAATGAAGCCGTATCTATCTAAAGCAGCTGTTCAATTGCGGGAGCAAATTGATGATTGTTTTCCTGATAGATCTAGAAAATCAGATGGTTGGATTGCGTCAGCGCAACACCAAATGCGGTCAAAGGTTTCAGACCATAACCCACTGAAAACGGGTGAGGTTTGCGCTCTCGATATCACAGCAGATCTTGGTGCAGCTGAGGGAATATCTGCCTATCTTGCTGACCAAATACGCATTGCTGGCAAAACAGATAAGCGGATCAAATATGTCATTCATAATCATCATATTGCCAGCAAACTATTAAATTGGAAATGGCGTAAATACAAAGGCATAAATCCACACACCAAGCACATTCACATTTCATTCAAACCAAATCAAACTGGTGAATTTTTTAACATCCCACTACTAGGAGGCAATTCATGAAACTAAGCAAAAAACATAAGGCAGCAATTAAGTCATATTTAAGAGCTGTGGCTGCATCTGGAATTACTGTTGCGCTCGCTATTGCTGGAGATGTTAAACCTGAATATGCTATGTTATTAGGTGCAGTTGTCGCACCAGTTATTAAGTGGTTAGATCCAAAAGAGGGAGCATACGGAATTGGTTCGTCTGAAAAATGACACCGGCAGAATGGGCTGGCTTCGCCGCTGGCATAACCGCCGTATTGGTCGGTTTCTTTACGGGTCTGCGTTATCTTATTAAAGGATGGCTTTGGACTTTAACTCCTAATGGTGGTGCATCTCTTGCTGATAGATTGGCGAGAATAGAAACACGCCAAGAGGAAATCCTGAGAATTATTACTTCGAGCAAGTAGCCTTTACTTATGGCGAACACACGAAAACCTATCAAACGCAAAAAGATCAATCGTCGAGTCGTTCGCCAAACTCCTGAGCCATTAACAAAGATCGATCAACATTACATGGCTCTACATGAATGCTACAAAGCAGCTAGAAAAGCCGGATTCACACCGGAGCACGCTTTTTGGTTGATGACTGAACATAAGACTTTTCCTGATTGGATTGTGGGCGATGGTGGGATCATCCCATCCATAGATCCAACTGACGATGAGGATGACGACTGAAAAAAATTGCGTTTGTGTCAGACCTTCAAGTTCCATTTTTTGATGAGAAGGCAACCAAATCCGTAGGGCGTTTTTTAGCCAAATGGAAACCACATCGCACCATTTGCATTGGTGATGAAATTGATTTGCCACAGCTTGGCGGTTTTAATGCTGGAACCATTGATGAAATGGTTGGCAACATTCATGAGGATCGATTACTTACCCAAGAGGTATTAACTTATTTAGGTGTTACTGATGTCCTTGGATCTAATCATGGAATTAGGCTTTACCGATCAATCAAGAAACGATTGCCTAGCTTCTTGAATTTGCCAGAAATGCAATACGAAAAGTTTTTGGGTTACGACAAACTAGGCATCAAATTTCATCCCTATGGGCTCGATTGGGCGCATGGCTGGACTGCTGTTCATGGAGATGCTTTCCCACTTTCCCAAGTACCCGGCCAAACGGCCTTAAATGGGGCTAGGAGGCTAGGAAAGAGCGTGGTGTGTGGTCACACCCATAGATTAGGGGTTTCGGCCTTCACAGAGGCTTCCAGAGGCCATTTAGGGCGTACTGTGTGGGGCGTTGAGGTTGGCAATTTAGTAGATTTAAGCAGTTCAGGCATGGCATACACAAGGGGCTATGCAAACTGGCAAACTGGTTTTGTTGTCGCTTATGTAAAAGATCGAAAAGTTCAGATTATTCCGATCCCAATTAACCCAGATGGCAGTTTCATATTTGAGGGCAAGGTCTATGGGGCGTGAAACAGACTATATCGAACGCACGATTGATACTCATATCGATGAATTTGAGGATATTGGCGTTATCTAATCGTTATAAAACACGCCGAAGGTAATTAACCGCCTGTCCTTGATCTAGGTCATACTTTATGCATCCACAAAAGCTGTGGATATGTAAGGGAGCAACATGAACGCATGGCTAGAAGCAAGAGATCTAGGTTTTGTAATTATGTGGGCAATTGTTGGTTTGACAATAATGGCTTGGGTAATTCATGAAATCAAAGAAACTGCATTCCAGAATGGATATTGGAAGGGCAGGGCTGATGGGTGGAATTCACACCGAAGATTAATTAATACCAAAATTAAGTCAGACGAGGTTTTTGACTATGACAAGCAGAACTGAGTTTCTCAATGAGATCGCCACAATCTTGGCAAGTAGAGGATCAATTTACGGAAGCAGTCAAAGCAATCACGAGCGAATCTCAGAGCTGTGGTCTGCTTACTATGGAGATTACATATCGCCAATGCAAGTTAGCATCATGCAGCTGCTCGTTAAGGTCAGCAGACTTGCCGAAACTGCAAATCATCAAGATAGTGTTAAAGACATCATTGGTTATGCAGTCATCTATAAAGAACTGCACGACCATTATGACCAAGAGTTCGGAGTAGCCGATGGCATTTAATCTTGAGGATTATGAGGATGTGGCAACTCTTAACAAATGGTTTATTGCCAATTATCCAATGGGTAGATCTGACATATCAGTAATAAGCGCAGATCCAGAAAAGGGTTATATCTTGATCCAAGCAACACTTTGGCGAGATAGCAAAGATGCTGCACCCGCTGTATCTAATGTGGCATTTGGATCTAGGGAAACATATATTCCTAACATGAAGAAATTCTATGTTGAGGATACTGCAACAAGTGCATTAGGTAGAGCAATCATTCTACTTAAAGGCTCTGACAAAACTGCAACCAAAGATGACATGAAAAAAGTTGAAAACAATCCTACATTTAAGGAGAAGCTAGAAAGCCGCCAAAACATGTATGGCAAACCCGGAAGTAAGTCAGCACAGATTGAAACAATCCTAAGAGATAGTTTTGAAGCTGATAAACCTAAAGAGCCGGTT
>OGWM01000138.1_pt1 | contig 11264 bp, 23 predicted proteins | sample 1576041 | NCBI WGS metagenome assembly OGWM01 (sample SAMN07581538, study PRJEB24739) | freshwater metagenome | place: Singapore | collected 2015-01
GTTTCCCAGTCACGATACGATGCTCTGGATCTTGTGAAGAAACTTATTGCATCTTCACAAGATCCAGAACTTCGTAATGTGACACTTGAGTAACTGTCCACTTTAATGATCCTGAGCCTATTGTGTCCTCTATAATAAGCTCAGGATCAAACGAGATCTGACCTTTATGGGAGTGTGGTGGAACGGTAGACACAACGGACTTAAAATCCGTAGCTTCGGCAGTGAGAGTTCGAATCTCTCCACTCCTATTTTAAAAAAGGGTTTTTAGATTTATTTATTCATTTTTACTTTTTCATTATGGATACAGCTATTTACAGAAAGATTATTTTAAAAGAACAAATCGAAATTCCTTTAGAAGTTCTTGATGAACTGTCTCGGGATGAAAATTCTAATGTTCGTGGTTGTGTTGCATTAAACCCCAACACAAAACCAGAAACTCTAGATGTTTTGTCTCAGGATAGATATTCTGATGTTCGTAGTCGTGTTGCAGAAAACCGCAGTACAAAACTAGAAACTCTAGATTATTTGTCTCTGGATGAAAATTCTAATGTTCGTGGTTGTGTTGCATTAAACCCCAACACAAAACCAGAAACTCTAGATGTTTTGTCTCAAGATAAAAATTCTGATGTTCGTTGGTGTGTTGCAGAAAATCCCAACACAAAACCAGAAACTCTAGATGTTTTGTCTCAAGATAAAAATTCTGATGTTCGTTGGTGTGTTGCAGAAAATCCCAACACAAAACCAGAAACTCTGGAGTATTTGTCTCGGGATAAATATGCTGATATTCGTCGTAGTGTTGCAGAAAATCCAAACCATAAAAAGAAAAACTTGTTAAATTATCTTTGGACCAACATGAAGCTCTGAAGAAACTTATTGCATCTTCACAAGATCCTGAACTTCGTAATGTGACACTCGATTAACTGTCCTAGAATTGGTTAAACCGTTCAAAGTTCGTTTAGTATTCATTCGTCAAGTGAAAGCCAAAATTAAATATCTTCTTCCTCATGCTCATGAAACTGTAATTGATATTTGAAGTGTTGGGGCTAGTTATTAGCCCCCTTTTTATGATTTATTATTTTATGGTAAGATTAACGTGACTTCCGGTCATCAGCAGCCTTCGCGGCCTGATTTAATTATGATCTTATTATAATCCACATTGAACTCACATAGGGGGCTCTTGTGCCACTTCAGAGACCTCCACAAGCCCCTACAAGGTGCCTCTGATCGTCTGCCATACTAAGGGGGTCCACGATTCTTTTTTATCATGACTGCTCAACTGAATGCCGTCGGTATTGCTGAACAAATTGAACAGCTCGAACAATCCATCATTCAAGTCTATAATCAAATTATGACTCATGATGAAAGTCTGGCTGCTATTTGGTATGAAGATCTTTTCACTGAAGATGGATCTGTTCAGGGTTCTTATTTGAATGAAGCAACTTTGAACATTCTTAAGAATGATCTTGAGAATGTTACTGAAGATTTTGAAGAAGACGAAATTGTTGCCGAATGATGGACGGTTTCTGAACTGTCCACTTCATCAAGCACTTCTTCTCTAAACCTGTTATTCTTAATTCGTTCAAACCTTTTCATCATGAACACTGCCGCCACCAATTCTTCTCAGGCCATTCTGAATCAACTTTCCGGAATTCAGAGTCTTCTCAATACCATCACGACTACGATTTCCAATAATAATCAAAATGATTCGAAAATCAATGCTAAAGTTCTTGAGCAGATTTCAAATCGAATTGAGACTGTAATCAAGAAAGATCCTTACATTCGCGCCAACGCAATTCTGTCAACTCTGCTTGCCGATCATATCGGCAAAGAAATGGCAGAGGGTTTTGCGAACTGTCTGGATTCGTGTCGTGTTCGTGGGAATTATATGCACATTGTTGGATATTATTATAAAGTTAAGCATTCGGAGCAGCTTCGTAATCTTCTTCTGATGTGTTCTGCTCTTTATCGTCTGAAGTTTACTCCTGGAACTAACGAAACCAGTCTCAAGTCTGCCATCAAATATGCCATGATGTGTCCTCATTGTGGTAATATCGCAAAGGAAATCAAGACTCGTTTTGATCAAATTGACGTTGCACTTGTATGATTAGTCTTCGTAAATCCCCGAGCCTTCGGTATAAAATCCGAAGGTTCTTTCTTTCAACAAATCCACTTTGCGGAATTCCTTTTTATCTTTTTGCATCAGCGTTTCTTCCAGTTGAAGTTGCCCGAGTGGTTTTGATCATTCTTATTATTCAATCGTTTTTCTATCTTCGCCATAGTCTTTCATCATGAACACAACTCAAGACGATTTTCTTCTAATCAGCATTAACACGGCAAAAAGTCCAACCACAACTGTAGAAATTTTAGACTTTCTTTCTAAACATCCGAGTATTGACGTTCGTTGTAAAGTTGCACAAAACCCCAACACAAAACAAGAAACTCTAGATTATTTGTCTCGGGATGAAAATACTGATGTTCGTTATTGGGTTGCACGAAACCCCAACACAAAACCAGAAGCTCTAGATTACTTGTCTCATGATAAAAGTTCTTATGTTCGTTGGAGGGTTGCACGAAACTCCAACACAAAACCTGAAACTCTAGATGTTTTGTCTCGGGATGAAAATACTGATGTTCGTGAGAAAGTTAAACAAAACCCAAACTATAAAAATAAAATTAATATCGAATTGTCTTCAGATCAACATGAAGCCCTGAAGAAACTTATTGCATCTTCACAAGACCCCGCACTTCGTAATGTGACACTTGAGTAACTGTCCATCGAGAGGGGTCTTGGTCTTCCAGGACCCCTTATAATACAAAAGTCATCTGGAGTTTTCATTGTGACCTACACCGAAGAACAACTAAATCAATGTCGTGAGGTAGTTATTTGCATACTGGATCCTGACAAAAGAAGAGAACTTGCACATAACCCCAACACAACACCAGAAACTCTGGATTATTTGTCTCATGATGTAGATTGGGGTGTTTGTTATTGGGTCGCACGAAACCCCAACACAAAAACAGAAACTCTAGATTATTTGTCTAAAGATGTAGCATGGGATGTTCGTTGTGGTGTTGCATCAAACCCCAACACAACAAGGAAAACTTTAGATTTTTTGTCTCGGGATTTAGATCCTGATGTTCTTCGTCGTGTTGCATCAAACCCAAAAAACCGTTAAATTATCTTTAGCTCAACATGAAGCTCTGAAGAAACTTATTGCATCTTCACAAGATCCCACACTTCGTAATGTGACACTTGAGTAACTGTCCATCGAGAGGGGTCTTGGTCTTCCAGGACCCCTTATAATACAAAAGTCATCCGAAGTTTTCATCATGACCCATAATAAAGCACACCTGGACGAATTTTTTCGCATACTGGATCCTGACCAAAGAAACCATCTTGCAGAATCTCCCATCTCAAAATCAGAACTTCTAGATTACTTGTCTCACGATGAAAATCCTAGTGTTCGTTGTAATGTCGCACGAAACCTCAATACAAAACCGGAAATTCTAGATGTTTTGTCTAGGGATGAAAATTCTTATATTCGTTGTGGTGTTGCACAAAACCCCAACACAAAATCAGAAACTCTAGATGTTTTATCTCAGGATGGAGATTTTTATGTTCGTCGTTATGTTGTACGACACCCCAACACAACACCAAAAACTCTAGATATTTTGTCTAAAGATGTAGATTTTAGTGTTCGTTATGGTTGTGCACAACACTCTAACACAAGTCCAGAAATTTTAGACTACTTGTCTCAAGATAAAAATTCTGTTGTTCGTCGTCGTGTTGCACAAAACTCCAACACAAACCCAGAAACTCTAGATTACTTGTCTCAGGATAAATCCCCTGATATTCGTGAGAAAGTTGCACACAACCCAAACTATAAAAAGAAAATTACTGTTGAATTGTCTTCAACTCAACATGAAGCCCTGAAGAAACTTATTGCATCTTCACAAGATCCAGAACTTCGTAATGTGACACTTTAACAACTGTCCCCTAATAGGGGTCCTGGACGACCAGGACCCTTTATACTGTAAAGGTACACAAGGATTTCAAATGAACCTTCGAGCCCCCTATTTTCATCTGAAACGATCTGATCTCAACAACAATAAAACATTGTATATCTATGTTTCTCTAGATGATCCAGAGACTTGGATGTATAAAATTTTTCATAACTCTCGATATTTGATTCTGTCCTTTGATGGAAACTGTATCGAATGTATTTCAAAGCATCATACGCTACCCACGTTTAGGAAGTCTTCCAAGGTTAAATCGACAAATCAAGTTCAGGATTACATCAACAAGTATATCGGTAAAATCTCATGAACACAAATCTTTCAAAAATCAAACCAAAACTTAGAACAGAAGGTCGAGTTTCCGGAAACTTTGGAAAAAATAAGGTTCGTGCGGGTAGTAGTCTTTCTGATATTGGTGTCACAAACGCAGAAACTGTAAAAATCCCAAGGCGAGATGAGTATATTGATCGTATGCTGGAGATTTTGAAAAACACACAAGATCCTAAAATGAAAGAATTTGCGTATAAAGAACTTCATCGTCTTAATTACATTAAACAGACTAGATTAGAGCCTGAAAAGCCTAAACCGTTTAAGGGGCCGACTGGCGTTTAGACAGTTTCTAAACTGTCATAAGGTTTGAGTTTGGTCTTTGATTTTAGTATATTATTAAATTGTTCAATCAAACTCCATGACACTTTCTATAATTAGACAATTCACCCGTCTAGATCATGAACGTCTTAATGATTCCGCTGAAAGATTTGCAAATCGTCACGGAATTAATCTTCAAGATCTTTGGATTCTGTACGAGAAATCTTCTGTGGAACTTCTGGAGTTTTCTATGTTGTCAACCTCAGAAGAAAATAAAAGACTGAGAAAACTTTGGCAAGCGTGTCGTTGTCGTGCTTTAGGTGTTAAAGTTTCGTCTAAAATTCAAATTGCCTACGGATATGTAGGTTATTCAGTTTCCTAATCATCACAAGAACATGACAACTATTTCTCTCACATCTGGCGAAATTATGGACATTATCAGTCTTATTGAACATAAGGCTAATAATTGTGGAGATGAAAAACCACATCTTGCAGCTTATTACTCTAATCTTCAAGATCAATTTCAACAAATTCTTGATAAAGTTTATGAATTTCAGCCCGAATATAGAGTAGCACATCTAGTTCTTGCTTGCAACTGAATACATATAGGAGATCTTAATTGATCTCTTTTTTGTGTTGGTTAATTATTTTATGGCAAGGTAAGCGTGGCTTGCGGTCATCATCAGCCTTCGGGGCCTTTGCTTGTTTGTGTCCTTATTTTAGGTCATTCTAAAGACGTTTTATGAGCCCTGTACCAGTTTCGAAGCCGTCCACAGTTGAATCATTATGACCATCAATCGTGTATTCTTAGGGAGTCGTCAGGACTATGCATCATGATTGATTCTTCAAAAGCTTTTCTTCAAATTAGTATTAATACTGCAGAGAACCCTACTACAGATCCAAAAAATCTAAATTTCTTGTCTAAACATTGGAGCAGTGATGTTCGTTATCGTGTCGCATCAAACCCCAACACAAAACCAGAAACTCTGGAGTATTTGTCTCGGGATGAAAATTCTTTTGTTCGTTGTAAAGTTGCATCAAACCCTAACACAAAACAAGAAACTTTAGATGTTTTGTCTCGGGATAAAGCTGCTTATGTTCGTTGTCGTGTTGCACAAAACCCCAACACAAAAACAGAAACTCTAGATGTTTTATCTCGGGATAAAGATTCTGATGTTCGTTACTGGGTTGCACAAAACCACAACACAAACCCAGAAACTCTAGATGTTTTGTCTCGGGATGAAAATTCTTTTGTTCGTTGTAAAGTTGCAAAAAACCCCAACACAAAACCAGAAACTCTAGATGTTTTGTCTCGGGATGAAGATTGGTGTGTTCGTTGGTATGTTGTATCAAACCGCAACACAAAACCAGAAACTCTAGATGTTTTGTCTCATGATAAAGATTGTAGCGTTCGTTATGGTGTTGCACAAAACCACAACACAAACCCAGAAACTCTAGATGCTTTGTCTCATGATAAAGATTGTGATGTTCGTTGTTGTGTTGCAGAAAATCCTAACTATAAAAAGAAAATTACTGTTGAATTGTCTTCTGCTGCTCAACATGAAGCTCTGAAGAAACTTATTGAATCTTCACAAGATCCTGAACTTCGTAATGTGACACTTTAGTAACTGTCCACTAATAAGGGTCCTGAAGAATCAGGATCCTTTATAATACAAAAGTCATCCGGAGTTTTCATCATGGAAATGAGCACCGAAACTGTCAATTTTGCTCTTGCAATCGCAGCGGCAATTGTTTTCACACCGATGGTTACAGTTGTTGTTGCTGGAGTTGTTTATCATAATTTCATCAAATGAAGCAGTTGAATAAAGCCCTTTCTTGGAAGGGGCTTCCTCTATTTCAAATAATTAGTCATTATGAAATAAAACCAAAAAGTTTTCATTTCATTCCAGAAAATTATAACAATACAGAAATTTTATTCGATCTTGGATTCGATGAAGATTATATAAGAATGCACAATAAATTCACCTGGGCCAATGTAGTTTCTTCTATAGGTGTATTTTCTTCAGTTGGAATTGCAAAAAACTCTGGTTGGAATATACCAATAGAACCTGGATATACAGAAGCATTTTTTTCTAAGTCTGACGGAACACCATTATTTGTGTTCATCTATAAACCAGTTGTATAACTGTCACAAGATACATTCCAAACCCTCAAACACCCACGCTATCATAGGGGAGTCCTCAGGAAAAAATCATGTCACTCGCTCAAAATGTTCGGCAGTTTATGCGTTCTGCCGGTTCCACTATTATCAGTGCCGAATTTGTCAAAAAAGATGGAAGTATTCGTAGGGTGAGGTTTAATCCTCGTGATCGTAATGAGATCACGGGATTTGGTTCTAATGTTAATGATCCGAACATTATTCGGATTCGTGATCTTGATCTTGCAAAAAAAGGTATTCCAGCATGGAGGAGTTTCAATGTCAACAATCTTCGAGTGATTCGCACTCGAAACAATACGTTTAAGTTTGGGACACTCGACTAACTGTCCACCGGAAGGGTCTTGGTTGTCCAGGACCCTTTATAATACAAAAGTCATCAGGAGTTTTCATCATGACCTACACCAAAGAACAATTTGAAGAACTTATTTCTTTGTTGAATTTCGATCAAAGAAAACAACTTGCACAAACCACAAAAGATCCCGTTATACTTAATAAATTGTCTCGGGATAAAAATCCTTATATTCGTTGTCGTGTTGCACAAAACCCCAACACAAAACTAGAAATTTTAGAGTATTTGTCTCGGGATGAAGATTTTTATGTTCGTAAATATGTTACAGAAAACCCAAATTATAAAAATAAATTCACTGTTGAATTGTCTTCTGCTCAACATGAAGCTCTGAAGAAACTTATTGAATCTTCACAAGATCCTGAACTTCGTAATGTGACACTTAAGTAACTGTCCACTGATGAGGGTCTTGGTCGTCCAGGACCCTTTATACTGTAGAAGTCGAGGCAATTCCAGCCATGCTCATTTCATTCACTCCCATCAGCGCCAATCGTAAGACTGGCCCTATTCCAACCACAATGTCGGACAGAATCACCTGTCCTACAACGTGTCCTTTCTATGATAGGGGTTGTTATGCCAAGTCTGGTATAACTAACATTCATTGGAGTAGAGTTACACGCGGGATTAAAGGGTATAATTGGACTGAATTTCTGTCTAAAATTAAGTCTATTCGACTCGGTTCTCTCTGGAGGCATAATGTCGCGGGCGATCTTCCGCATCAAGATGGTATCATCGACGGCAACAAAGTTGCTGAACTGGTTGATGCTAATCGTGGTCGCAAGGGTTATACTTATACTCATCATGAGTTGAATGAAACTAACATTGGCATTATCAAGTTTGCCAATGCGTCGGGATTCACTATCAATGCTTCCACGGAAGATGTAGAAGTTGCTGATTCTATCATGACTCAGCATAACATTCCGGCGGTTGCTGTTGTCAAGTCCAACATTAACAAGCGATTCTTTAAGACTTCAAGTGGTCGTAGAGTGATTGTCTGCCCCGCGACAATTCACGATAATGTCACCTGTGCCACTTGTGGTTTGTGTCAACAATCGAATCGTGAGTTTATTGTTGCTTTCCCAGCTCATGGTGTTGTTAAAAATATCGTAAACTCCAAGGTGGCTTGATGATAGAAATTGGGGGGATAATTTCCCCCCTTTCTTAATAAGAATTAGTTAATTATTTTATGGCAGGATAAGCGTGGCTTGCGGTCGTTAACAGCCTTCGGGGCCTTTTATTCTCTTGTGTGCTTATTCTAGATTATTTCAGGCTCATGATTCGGGTTTTGTGCCAGTTTCACAACCGTCCATAGTTGGATCATTATGACCGTCGATCGTGTATTCTTAGGGAGTCGTCAGGACTATTCATCATGGCTACTCGGGCTCGAATCGGCATTTTAATGAGAAACGGAATGATTAAATCCGTTTATCATCACTGGGATGGTTATCCCGGTTGGTTGGGTCGGAAGTTGGAAGAGAATTATACAACTTATCAAAAGATTCATGCGCTCATGAGAGATGGAGACATCTCATCAATTGAATCACACACAGACTTTGATAATAATAAAATTAAAGGAGGTCCTAAGATTCTTTATTATAAAAATCGTGGTGATGATAGTCCGTTTAGAACATTCGTTTCATTCAATCACTTCAAACGTGTAGCTAAAAATGATGGATGTGAGTACATTTATCTGTTTAAGAATAAAAAGTGGGAATGGTATGCCATTTGAGTAACTGTCACAAGGGGGATTGTATAATCCCCCGTTCTGTTTTACATTGCATTTGTTGACAAAGAATCACAATGAATCAAACACAAATCAACGACGCAATCGCCAAAGCGTTTCTGAACCTCTCTACGCTGAATCCAGATCTTTATGATTATTATGTTCGTCAACTTTATACTGTTGATGGAGATTTTATTGAAAGTGCTTGGAATGAATCAAACCTGAAAAAGATGGAAGATGATGTTATGTTCAACTCTTGAATTAATAAAAAGGGGAAATAACCCCCCCTTTTTATTATGAATTTATTATTTTATGGCAGGATTAGCGTGGCTTGCAGTCATCATCAGCCTTCGGGGCCTTTTATTTTCTTATGTGCTTATTCTAGGTCATTTTCATGCCTCATTTCAGACCTTGTGTCAGTTCCACAAGTGGCACAAGAAACGATTCTAAGATCCACCTTCGGTTTATTGTATGGGGGTCCTGATGAGGAAAACCTCATGAACAGCCAACTTTCTGGGTACATTTCCAAGTTGTGTTCGGCTCTCAAGACTGATTATAAATTGTCTCAGATGAGAGGACATTTTCATGCCATTAAAAATACCAAAGACGAACATGTTAAAGAGTATCATCGTAATCAAATTAAAGAAATTTTAAAAGGTAAAATTAATTTTGATGTGGAGATTTCTCACGGTAAAAAATACGTTAAACTCATTATCGTTAATAGTGGAAGTCGTTCTGTTCACTGTTTCATTGATAATGTTACCGGTGATGTATTCAAGCCCGCAAGTTGGGCTAAACCAGCAAAAAACGTTCGGTATAATCTTCTCAATGATCAATCACGTTCGCTTTGTTATGAAAAGGCGGACTGGGCTGGTGGTTACTTATACATGAGGTGACACTTCCACAACCGTCCACTGTTTCAACCACAGTGGACGGTCTTCATGTATTCTATAAAAGTCCCGATGAGGAGAACCTCATGCCATTCAGTTCTTTCATTGATGATCAGCAGATTGATGAAGGTTACGACATGGAAGATTGTGAAGATGAAGATGAAGATTATTGGCACATAACTAACAATGGAGATCGTGAATCTTCCGATTATTATAGATCTCTCTTTTCGTCTTTATTGTAAGATAAGGGGGGTTCAAACTTGAACCCCCTTCTTAATTATAATTAGTCAATTATTTTATGGCAGGATAAGCGTGGCTTGCGGTCATCATCAGCCTTCGGGGCCTCTGTTCGTTTGTGTCTCTATTCTAGTTCATTTCAGGCTTATGATTCGGGTCTTGTGCCAGTTCTGAAACCGTCCACAATCCACATAATGAGTGTTCATCATGATAGAATGATCAAGTCTCTCGGAGGAATTATGTCTCATTTGATTATTGTTCGTGGTCTTCCCGGTTCTGGAAAGTCTACTTATGCGAGCAATCTTTCCAGGCGTCAGGGAATGAATCATTATGAAGCAGACATGTTTTTCGAGCGTGATGGTGAATACAATTTCCAACCTAATAAAATTAGGTTTGCTCATCAATGGTGTCAGAATAAAGTTTATGAATCTCTTAATTCAGGTGAAAATACCGTTGTTTCCAATACATTTTGTGAGTATTGGGAAGTGAAACCTTATGTCAATTTTTGCAAAGAACACGGTCATACTTTTAGTTTTGTTGTGTGTGAATCGCAATACAATTCAGTTCATGATGTTCCTGAATCTACAGTGAAAAAAATGCGTGATCGTTGGGAGAACTTTTAATGTGACACTTGAGTAACTGTCCACTGATGAGGGTCTTGGTTGTCCAGGACCCTTTATACTGTGGAAGTCCCGAAAGGTGTTTCAATGGATCAGATTGACATGTTCGTTCGTGATCTCACTTGGGAGATCATTTATGCAAGGCGCGATGGTGATGATTCACTGACAACAATTGAAGCATCATGCGCGTGTTATCCTCACATTTGGGATAACTTTTCTCAAGAGGAAAAGGATGAAATTATTTCAAGAATTGAGGATGGATTGTACGATCATGAATAATTTCAGGGGGGATAATCTTCCCCCCTTTCTTAATAAGAATTAGTTAATTATTTACAAGCAGGGTAAGCGTGGCTTGCGGTCATCATCAGCCTTCGCGGCCTCTCTTGGCTGTGAATCCATTCTAGGTCATTCTGAAGACGTTTCATGAGCCCTGTGCCAGTTTCACTACCGTCCACTGTTTTAACTGTTCTCGTTCAGATCCCGTATTGTATATGAGTCCTCGGGAGTGATTCTCATGTCCAACTATTCTCTCAACTGGCAATCCTATTCCCAGTGGATGCCGGAAGATACTGAAATTGGAGGTATTTATACCGATGAAATTACATTTCATGCGCTTGGAGATTATACTTTTCGTGTTACTCGGCGTGTATCGTGACTGGGAAAC
>OGWM01000139.1_pt1 | contig 11133 bp, 12 predicted proteins | sample 1576041 | NCBI WGS metagenome assembly OGWM01 (sample SAMN07581538, study PRJEB24739) | freshwater metagenome | place: Singapore | collected 2015-01
AATTCATCGCTCGACGGTGCACGTGGTGCTAACGTGGGTGATATCCCTGTGCATTCAGTTCGGCTTCGAGGGCTAGTAGCTCATCAAGAAGTTCTTTTAGGTGGAATCGGTGAAACTCTTTCAATTCGCCATGATTCATTGGATCGCGTTGGCTTTATGCCTGGCGTTCTTGTTGGAATTCGAAATGTTGTGAGCCACCCTGGTCTCACTTTTGGATTAGAACATTTCTTAGCAAACTAAAAAAGGAGCAAAAATGGCACAAGCAGATATCACCATGTACGGGGCAGATTGGTGCGGAGATTGCCGACGCTCAAAGCGAGTCTTTGAAGAGTTAGATATTCAGGTAAATCATATTGATGTCGATGCAGATTTATCTGCTGCTGAGAAGGTAATCGAGATCAACGGTGGGGCGAAATCAATTCCAGTTATCGTCTTTTCAGACGGAACTCACCTTACAGAGCCTTCAGATAATGACTTGAGGGCAAAGTTAGCTGCACTAGGCATCATTTAAAGTGATACAGCAGCGCGGATGTCAGCGCTGCTGAAATTACAACAACAAAGTAAGGTGCCTTCAGAGCTAGAGCAATCATTGCGACTGCCACTCCAGCAAGACGCTGATCAATTACCAGCTTTGATTTTTCTGCAACTGTTTGCACCGCTACTAGCGCGCTCAAGAGCACGACTGGAATCAAGGTATTGATGCGCAACATGCGGGGGTTTGTCAGAAACTTCTCAGGCACGCTGTGTCCGAGGTATCTCAAAGTAAAGAGAATCGCACTTGTTCCAACGACCCCAATCCAGATTTCGTTCATGCCCGCTTTTTCCATCCAAAAATAATTGCAAGAAGCGCAGTGGCAATGATTGGAATACCTGCGGCAACAAAAGGAGTGAGGATAAGTGCAAGACAGATTGCACCAACTGCTAGAGCGCGCTCGAATTTGCCCAGAAGGCGCGGCCACACCAATCCGAGAAAAGCTGCAGGGACAGCTGCATCGAGTCCCCAGGCCGATGGATTTCCCATGGCTTCAGCGCCAAGTGCACCAACTACGGTGAATAGATTCCAGAAAAAATAAACACCAAAGCCAGTGAGCCAAAAACCTAATTTCATAGCGCTTGCGCCACGCTCTTCTTGTCCGATAGCAACGCCAGTTGATTCATCTATCGTCACGTGTGCAGCAATAACTCTTTTTATTCCGCGCGCTTGCAAAATAGGCGCCATGCGCATTCCATACAACCCATTTCGAATTCCAAGCAATGATGCAGTTGCAATTCCTGAAAGCGCACTGCCTCCAGATCCCATGACACCAACGACAGCAAATTGAGATGCGCCAGAAAAAGTCAGGAGTGATAGCAAACAGGTTTGTAAGATGGAAAAACCTGCAGCAACCCCGGCGGCTCCAAATGCGATTCCATAGAGCCCAACTGTGAAGGAGACGCTAAAACTTTGGGCAATGGTGGCGCGCTTCACGGATGACACGCGCCAATTGTGCCCTACATATCCAAGGGGAGGTGGGGGGTGAATAGATAAGGTGCGAACATGGCTGAGAATGTGGTCTTTCGAGATGATGTCACTGTCGAACTTGTTAAATCAAGTGCAAGTGATGCTGATGTAATTTGGGCAGCCCGTGTTTCAACTGCAGGCGAGCAATCACTCGCTGAAATTGGTGAAGATCCGGAACGATCTGCAGGGCTCATTAATTATCTTGCTCGTGAACGACATGGTTCACCATTTGAGCACACATCCATGACTTTCTTTATCTCAGCTCCCATATTTGTTTTTCGTGAATTTATGCGACACCGGATTGCTTCCTATAACGAAGAATCTGGCCGCTATCGCGAATTGAAGCCAGTTTTCTATATTCCATCCAAAGAAAGAAAATTAGTTCAGATCGGAAAAACTGGAGCCTATGAATTCATAGATGGAACCGCTGAGCAATTTGAAATTTCAGTAAAGGCTATGAAAGAGGCTTACATCGTTGCGTATGAGGCTTATCAAAAAATGCTCGACGCAGGAGTCGCTCGCGAAGTCGCTCGTGTTGTGTTACCGGTTGCTACATACTCGTCGATGTACGTCACCATGAATGCACGCGCGTTGATGAACTTTTTATCCCTGCGCACTGCACGTGAGGGCTCACATTTTCCAAGTTATCCGCAGCGAGAAATTGAGATGGTGGCGGAAAAAATGGAAGCAGAATTCGCAAAGTTAATGCCATTAACATACGGAGCATTCCAAAAATCTGGTCGAGTCGCGCCTTAAGCGATAAGATGGGCAAATGAGTACGCCCGCCCCGTTTGGACGATTAATCACCGCAATGGTGACCCCATTTAAGGCTGATGGGGAAATAGATTGGGATGGCGTTGCCAAACTAGCGGAGCACCTTGTTGATACTGGCCATGATGGAATCGCAGTCAACGGAACCACTGGTGAAGCACCAACCACTAAGTCATCCGAAAAACTCGAGATTATTAAAGTTGTCAAGAGCGTTGTTGGCGAGAAAATTAAAGTTCTCTCTGGAGCCGGTGATAACGAGACTTCTTACACAGTCGAACAAGCAAAACGTTCACAAGAGGCTGGCGCAGACGGAATTTTGATTGTTACTCCGTATTACAACAAGCCACCGCAAGCAGGAATCGAAGCACACTTTAGAGCGGTAGCTGCAGCAGTGGATCTTCCCATCATGATGTATGACATTCCAGGACGTACCGGTGTTGAAATTGAATCAGACACAATCGTTAAACTATTTGAGACCGTAGACAACATTGTTGCTCTAAAAGATGCCAAAGGCAATGTTGCAGCCACATCATGGGTCATTAAGCGTTGTGGAATTCCAGTTTATTCTGGCGATGACATCCTTAATCTTCCATTCCTTTCTGTTGGTGCAGTTGGTTTTGTTTCAGTCTGCGGTCACACTGTGGGATTGCAATTAAAGGCGATGCTCGATGCTTGGTTTGCCGGAAACGCAGCGCGTGCACTTGAAATTCATCAACAACTTCTACCCGTATACACCGGAACCTTCCGTACCCAAGGAGCAATTTTGACCAAGGCCGCAATGACCCTCATGGGATTACCTGGAGGAACAACGCGTCTGCCACTTGTCGATGCAACACCTGCTCAGATCGAACAATTGAGAAAAGATCTGATTGCAGGCGGCGTCGCACTCAAAAATTAATTCATGACCCAACATCCACATCCTGATCTAGGCACACCATCTCGTCTTATTGATGGGGGATTGCGCATTGTCGCACTCGGCGGCATCTCGGAAATCGGGCGAAATATGACGGTCTACGAAAACCGTGGAAAGTTATTGATTGTTGATTGCGGAGTGCTTTTCCCAGAAGATAATCAACCCGGAATTGACCTGATCCTTCCGGATTTTAGTTATATTCGAGATCGACTTGCTGATGTAGTGGGAATTTTTCTGACGCATGGACATGAAGATCACATCGGAGCTGTGCCATATCTGCTGCGCGAGCGAAGTGATATTCCTGTCTATGGTTCACCGCTCACAATTGCCTTAGTTGCAGCCAAGTGCAAGGAACATCGACTTACTCCCATTACTCGTGAAGTCACTGAAGGAAATCATGAGGATGTTGGACCTTTTGATCTGGAATTTATCGCAGTTAACCATTCAATTCCGGATGCGTTGGCAGTTGCTATTCATACATCTGCCGGAACAGTTCTACATACTGGCGATTTTAAGATGGATCAATTACCACTCGATGGTCGTATTACAGATTTGCGTACCTTTGCACGACTTGGTGATGAAGGAGTAGATCTCTTTCTGGTCGATTCCACGAATGCTGATATTCCAGGGTTCACTCCAGCAGAACGTGAAATTATGCCGGCACTAAATCGCGTGATTGCTTCAACGCAGCGACGCGTCATCGTGGCATCATTTTCATCGCATGTGCACCGTGTACAACAAGTGATTGATACCGCAGCCCTACACAATCGAAAAGTTGCATTTATTGGTCGATCGATGATTCGCAATATGAAGATTGCAGAAGATATGGGATACCTCACTGTGCCACCAGGAGTCCTTTTCGATGCACGAGAGCTCGATGATTATGACGATCACGTTGTACTTATCTGTACGGGTTCACAGGGTGAACCGATGGCTGCGCTTTCTCGCATGGCAAATGGGGACCATCAGATCAGAGTTGGAGAAGGCGACACCGTAATTTTGGCTTCATCCTTAATCCCAGGAAATGAAAACTCGGTTTATCGAGTGATTAATGAACTGACTCGATTTGGCGCTAAGGTCGTGCATAAAGCAAATGCGCTAGTGCACGTTTCTGGCCATGCTGCAGCCGGTGAATTGCTCTATTGCTACAACATCGTTAAACCTAAATATGCACTTCCAGTTCACGGTGAATGGCGCCACCTTAAAGCCAATGCAGAATTGGCAATCGCTGCCGGTGTAAAACGTGAAAACACATTTGTTATTGAAAATGGAATTGTTGTCGATTTGGTAGACCACGTAGCAGAAGTCGCAGGCGCTATTCCGTGTGGATTTGTATATGTAGATGGACAAAGTATTGGCGACATCACTGAAGCATCTCTCAAGGATCGACGGATATTGGGTGAAGAAGGATTTATCTCTGTCATTGTTGTCATTGAATCGCAAACTGGAAAAATAATTGCTGGCCCTGATATCCATGCGCGCGGGTTTAATGAAGACGCCGGACTTTTTGATGAAGTTCGTGGACAAATTGAAATCGCTCTCAAAGCAGCGGTGACCGAGGGAGTTAATGGAACTCATCAGCTATCACAAGTTGTTCGGCGCACCATCGGAAGTTGGGTGGGGCAAAAACATCGTCGTCGCCCAATGATTGTTCCGGTTGTCGTAGAGGTATAAATCGGCGCGCCTACAATCTCTGCGAAAAGTCTCCACCTAAGATTGAATGTGTGGCTAAGAAGAAAAAGAGTTCATCAAAGCGATCTATCTTTGCCATTGTTGGTATTGCCTTAGCAGGAACCTGGCGATTCATCGCAAGAGCTCTCGGTTCTGGGATTCGATTTGTTGCTCGTGGCGCGCGCGACCTCGAGCCTGAGCATCAAAGAGATGGGGCCGGATTACTTCTTCTTATCATCACGTTGGCTTCCTTCGCAGGAACCTGGTTTCACGCAGACAATTTTGTGAGCAGAAATTTATTTTCATTTTTTGTTGGCGCTTTCGGAAAAATTGGTTATTGCTCACCCTTAATTCTGCTTTATTTTACGATTCGACTCTTTAGAAAACCACAAGATCAAAAAGCAACAGGTCGAATCACAATCGGAACTCTGCTTCTTATAGTTACTTCAACGGCGCTTGCGCATTTACTGAGTGGCTCACTCGGTGCAACCAACCCAACAGGCTCAACTGCAATTCGAGAAGGTGGCGGATTGGTTGGGTATTGGGTAGCAAAGCCATTGGTTGCACTGATGACTTCCTTGCTTGCATATCCATTACTTGTAGTGCTCTTCTTTTTTGGCATTCTTATTATTACGGCAACACCTCTCTCAAAAGTAGGTATTCGCATTAAGGTGCTTGCCATCTGGCTCTGGTCAAAGCGTCCTGCTCGTCGCGAAAAAGAATTCGAAGTTTCTGATACTCCAGCTTTCGACAGCCCCGTGGTTGCCTGGAATCAAGAAGAGGAATTGGATGAAGAGGAATTTGATCAAGAATTTACCGTCGAAATTCCGAGGACGCCTTTAGATTCACAGTTACAAGAAGCCCCTAAGAGCAATCGTCGACCAGAGCAATTACTGCTCACCAGCGACATTAAATATGAACTGCCTTCGTTAGATTTGCTCAAAGTGGGACCTGCAACAAAAGCTAAATCAAAAGCCAATGAAACAGTAGTTGCAGCGCTCACCGAAGTTTTTGCCCAATTTGAAATTGATGCGCAGGTGACTGGGTTTATGCGCGGTCCTACCGTGACGAGATACGAAGTAGAACTAGGCAACGCAGTGAAGGTTGAACGCATCACTGCCCTTTCAAAAAATATTTCATACGCAGTCGCTAGCAGTGAAGTGCGCATCTTGTCTCCGATCCCAGGAAAATCTGCAGTGGGAATTGAAATCCCGAATGCAGATCGTGAAATTGTGGCGCTCGGTGATGTGATGCGCTCAAGCGTCGCGGGCCAAGACCTACACCCCATGTTGGTGGCGCTTGGCAAAGATGTTGAGGGAAATTTTGTCTGTGCGAATTTGGCAAAAATGCCGCACTTATTGGTGGCTGGAGCAACTGGTGCTGGTAAATCTTCGATGATCAACGCGATGATTACCTCTATTTTGATGCGCTCAACGCCGGATGATGTTCGATTAGTTTTGATTGATCCAAAACGTGTCGAGCTGACTGCCTACGAAGGAATTCCACATCTCATAACTCCCATCATCACCAATCCTAAAAAGGCAGCAGATGCACTTACTTGGGTTGTTCGTGAGATGGATATGCGATATGAAGATCTATCAAATTTTGGATTTAGACATATCGATGATTTCAACAAGGCAGTGCGTGCTGGAAAAGTAGTTGCGCCCCCTGGATCTGATCGCATCGTTGAGCCCTATCCATATCTACTTGTCATTATTGATGAACTTGCAGATTTGATGATGGTGGCCGCACGTGAAGTTGAAGAATCAGTGGTTCGAATTACACAATTAGCGCGTTCTGCTGGTATTCACCTAGTGCTCGCAACTCAACGTCCATCCGTTGATGTCGTTACTGGTCTCATCAAAGCAAATGTTCCTTCACGTCTCTCTTTTGCAACATCTTCACTAGCCGATAGTCGTGTGATTTTAGATAGCCCGGGCGCTGAAAAACTCATTGGCCAAGGCGATGGCCTCTTTATCCCGATGGGAGCAAGCCGGGCAATTCGAATCCAAGGCGCATATGTATCTGAACGTGAAATAGAAGCAGTTACAACACATATCAAAAAACAATTATCACCACGTTATCGTCAAGATGTCACACTGGTAGCGCAAGCAAATAAGAATATTGATAAAGAAATTGGTGATGATCTAGATATCCTTTTACAAGCTGTTGAACTAGTTGTGGGAACTCAATTTGGGTCTACATCCATGTTGCAACGAAAATTGCGAGTTGGATTTGCAAAGGCTGGAAGATTGATGGATCTCATGGAATCGCGTGGAATCGTTGGACCATCTGAAGGTTCCAAAGCACGTGCAGTCCTGGTTAAGCCAGACGAACTCGAGTCTGTGCTTGCTACCTTGCGAGACTGATTCTCTTTCAGTTAATGCTCGGTGAATTCTTAGGGTGATATACCCGAAAGGGAGACACTTCACCAAATTGCCTTTAAGGTCTAACCTTAGAATTAGTACTCTCTTTCAGATTCATTTTTAGGCGGCTCTCATGACTCTTGGCGACGCACTACGTGACGCCCGTATTGCAGCGCGCCTGAGCATTGAAGATTTATCCAATCTAACGAGTATTCGAATTGGTTTGCTCACAGAGATGGAGAGCAATAATTTTAGCCATTGTGGCGGCGATACATACGCGCTTGGTCACCTGCGGAGTATCGCTAGCAAAATCGGAGTCGATCCCAATGTTTTTATAGTGATGTACAACGGTGAACATTCGACTGAAGGTCGAGCGATGCAAGATTTGTTAGTTGAAAATAACATCATCACATTAGATCCAGAGCCAAAGAGAATTTCCTGGAAATTGCCGGCGGGAATTTCGCTGGTGGTACTTCTGGTTATTGCGGTGATACAAATTGTTATGAGCAATCAACAGACCACACCACAGCCAACCACTCCACAGCCAACCAGGAGTGAAGTGAGCGCTGCACCTTCGCAGTCACCGACATCTTCTGTAACTCCAACTGCGAGCACACCAGCAAATTCCAAAGCCGGCTCTGTTGTTTTGAAGTTAGTTGCCACTCGAGGAAACTCATATATTGACATCATTGTCGATGGAAAAAGAATTGTGAAGGGTTCAATATTCCAAGGTGAAACGAAAAGATATGTGGGGCAAAAAGCTATTAGCGTGTATTTGAGTAATCCTGGTGGGCTTGATGTCACACTCAATGGCAAGCTTCTTACTGATCTGGGCGGAGAAAACGAAGAGGTTCGTCGCACCTTCCGATAACATCTGCGCATGGCTCGCACTGTTGCAATTGTGACAATGGGTTGTGCTCGCAATGAGGTTGATTCAGAAGAATTAGCTGGACGTTTAGCAGCAGACGGTTGGACGCTAGTCTCTGATGTTGAGTCTGCAGAAGTTGCTGTCGTCAATACCTGTGGCTTTATTGAGTCAGCCAAGAAAGATTCAGTTGATGCATTGCTCGAAGCCCACTCTCTCAAGGGCCACGGTGTTACCCGCGCTGTTGTTGCAGTGGGATGTATGGCAGAGCGCTACGGAAAAGAGCTAGCCGAAGCTCTCCCTGAAGCAGATGCAATCTTGGGATTTGATGATTATCAAGATATTTCAGCTCGCCTTGGTGCCATCGTTAGTGGACATGCGCCTGCCCCACATACTCCGCGTGATCGCCGCGCTCTTTTACCTATTGCACCAATTGAACGCGCAGCGATGCGAGATGAAAATTATCAATCAAACTTAGGCGCTGGGGGTTCGCTCTATCGCAAACGATTAGGTAACGCTCCTTGGGCACCCTTGAAGATTGCATCAGGGTGCGATCGACGTTGTTCTTTCTGTGCAATCCCGTATTTTCGAGGATCTTTTATTTCACGTCGCCCCACTGAGATTCTGCAAGAAGGTGCATGGTTGGCTGAAAACGGAGTCAGCGAACTTTTTCTCGTCAGCGAAAATACAACCTCATACGGAAAAGATTTAGGCGATCTGCGTTTGATGGAGAAAATTCTGTCTGATTTTGTGGCAATTCCTGGAGTGGAGCGAGTTCGCCTTTCATATTTGCAACCAGCGGAGGTCCGCCCGACGCTTTTACAAGCCATGATTGAGACCGAAAAAGTTGCACCTTATTTTGATCTTTCTTTTCAACACTCTGCACCTAACGTATTACGGGCAATGCGCCGATTTGGTGATTCTGAAAAGTTTCTTCATCTGATTACTCAAATCCGGGCGTTATCACCTGAAGCAGGAATTCGCTCCAATTTTATTGTGGGATTCCCAGGCGAAACAGAGGCGGATTTTGAAGAGCTGACAGATTTCATAGCCTCAGCAAAGTTAGATGCGATTGGCATCTTTGGATATTCTGATGAAGACAATACCGAAGCCCTTGGTCTTAATCACAAAGTTCCTGAAGAAATAATTCGTGAGCGAGTGGAATCTTTGTCGACTATTGCAGATGAGATGGTGGCAAACCGGGCGCAATCCCGCATCGGACAGAGCGTGCGGGTTCTCATCGAAGATGCTGAGTTGCAAGAGGGTCGTGCTGCACATCAAGGCCCAGAAGTGGATGGCACAACTTCCTTTATCGGAACAGATTTTGCAGTGGGCGAATATATTGATGCAGTGATTGTTGATTCTATGGGCGCAGATCTTGTTGCTGAGGTTCAATAAAGAGATTATGCGTATTCCTGGATTCATCACACCTAATTCGTTGACGGTAACGCGTATTGCACTGACACCATTTGGCGTCTACACCTTATTTTTAGATGGCGGCGATAATCCACGTTTTCAAATCCTCTCTTGGTGCATCTTCTTTGTCCTTGGCATGACAGATATCGTCGATGGAAAGTGGGCGCGCAATTCCAATCGCATTACGCCGCTCGGCGCATTTCTCGATCCAGTCGCAGATAAAGTTTTGATTGGTTCAGCGATGATTTCGCTCTCAATCTTGAACAGATTTCCGTGGTGGATCACGATTGTGATTCTCACCCGCGAAATCGGAATCACCATCTTCAGATTGTTGGTAATCCGAGGGGGAGTCATTCCAGCGAGCAAAGGTGGGAAAGCTAAAACTCTGATGCAGAATTTTGGAGTTGGATTCTTTATGCTTCCATTCCCATCCTGGCTTGAGTGGTTTCGTATCTCCTTTATTTCTGTCGCAATCATCCTGACTGTTACTACGGCTTATGACTACGTACGCAGCTGGATGCGTGCGCGATAACTTGCGCTAGCAGATTCGCCCCTGCTCAAGTAGATTCTGCAAATGACCGTTCATTCGTATACCAAAGTCGTGATTGATGCTTTGGCACAACGTCATGAAACTTTAGCGATTGCAGAATCTCTCACCGCTGGAGGATTAGGTCATGCACTCACTCGCATTCCGGGTGCCTCCGTGGTATTTCTTGGCGGAGTGATTGCATATTCTGATTCGGTAAAAATTGATGTGCTTGGAGTGACTGAAAAAGCAATCAAAGAACATACCGTTGTCAGCGAAAAAGTTGCGCAAGAAATGGCACAAGGTGTGCGAGCTAAATTTGCAACCACATGGGGAATTTCTACAACGGGAATAGCCGGACCCGGCGATTACCAAGGAATCGCAGCCGGCACAGTCTGGATCGCCATTGTTGGCCCTACTTCTGAGACCCTCCATTTACAACTAGAAGGTGGGCGTGACCAGGTGCGCGAAGGGGCTATATCCAGCGCAATGGGCGCCTTTGCGCGTATCCTTAGCGCAAGAGATTGAAAGCACAGCACTGGAAGCGAAGGGAAGCACAATGACACTTTTGCGCGAGGCAGTTGGCCACACGCTTCGTGATGCGCGCACTCAGCAATCTCGCACCCTCCGTGATGTAGCGCGTGAAGCACGCGTATCACTTGGCTACCTCTCAGAGGTAGAACGTGGTCACAAAGAAGCATCTTCAGAACTTCTCAATGCAATCTGCGAAGCACTAGGTCTCACTTTATCTTCAGTGATGACAGGCGTTGCCCACGAAATTAAATCTCGTGAAAGTGCAAAACTCTCCGTTGTCGACGCAGCCTAAATATTCGCTGCAAAGCGGAATCCATCGTCGTACTGAAAGCGCGATTCTCTCTGCCACTAAAAAATTAATTTCGCAGCAAGGTATCTGCAATATTTCCATGATTGAGATTGCAGATGAATCCCAAGTATCTCGAGCAACTCTCTATAACCACTACCGTGATAAAAACGCGGTGCTGTCAGCCCTGATTGCATCTGAAGTTGAACGGTTGGTTTCTGTGGCAGAAGGCGCAGCTTCTCCTGTTCAGGCACTCGAACCCCCATATATCGTGACTGGGAAAC
>OGWM01000140.1_pt1 | contig 11125 bp, 14 predicted proteins | sample 1576041 | NCBI WGS metagenome assembly OGWM01 (sample SAMN07581538, study PRJEB24739) | freshwater metagenome | place: Singapore | collected 2015-01
CTACACCCTATCCTACACTCTTTCCCTACACGACGCTCTTCCGATCTGTTTCCCAGTCACGATAGATAGTTGCTAAGGGTGAATGGGGTGGAGGAGGGGAAGATTGATGTGATAAGGCATGGGATACCGGAGACCGGATGCCGGATGCCGGATTCGGGGAGTGAAAAAGCTGCCAGCGGCAGACGAGAAGATGTTTCTCGCAAAGACGCCAAGGACGCTGAGGGGATGGAGGAAATCCAGGATATCGGATATCGGATATCGGATATCGGAAGTACACAAGATTCCGAACAGAAAAAAGGAGATAATGGAAAAGCGCTGAAGCTCGTGTTTTTGGGGAGGGTGGCGCCGGAGAAGGGGATCGATGTGCTGCTCCGGGCGATGGAGATGGTGAAGATACCGGTGGAGCTGGATGTTTATGGCATCGGGGCAAAGCCGGATAGAGGAGAGAGGATAGGGGATAGAGGTTTTGCAAAAGCGGGAGGAAGTAAAAAGCCCAAGCTAAGGAATCCGGAGTCCAGGATCCGGTGGCTACAGCCGGTGAAGCCGGAAGCGGTGGTGGAGACGATCAGGAAATATGATGCGCTGGTGGTGCCGTCGGTCTGTCTGGAGACTGGACCGCTGGTGGTGTTGGAGGCGTTTGCGGCCGGGGTGCCGGTGATCGGGTCGCGGCTGGGGGGAATCGCCGAGATGGTGCGGGACGGCGTGGATGGAGTCTTATTTCAGCCGGGCGACCCTGCGGCATTGGCCATAGCCCTAGAGAAATTTTCCGAAAAGCAGAGTGCTTTGAAGGGAAATATAAAGAAACCCAAAGAAGTTAGGCGGGTTGCGGAAGAGCATTACCACCTCTACCGGAGCCTCGTTTGAGGAAAAAAATCCTTTACCTCCAATACACAAATCCAGGGGGATATCCGCCGCTGGAGCACTCGTCCAGGATTCTGGCGGAGGGGGGATGGAAAGTAGTGTTTTTAGGCACGGGGGCAAGAGGTGCAGGAAACCTTGAGTTTCCGGCCCATCCGAACATCCGGGTCAAGAGGTGGAGGTTTGTGGAAGGAGGAGTCCTGCAGAAAATTCATTACATCCTTTTTGGGCTGTGGTGTTTTGGCTATGCGCTGATTTGGAGGCCAAAATGGATCTATGCCTCGGATCCGCTGATTTGCCCGATAGCACTGTTCATTCAGAAGATCACAAGGGTAAGGCTGGTGTATCATGAGCATGATTCGCCGGAGGCGGGGGAGAGGGGATAGAGAAGAGCGGATAGAGGGAGTGAAAAGGGAATTCTCGCAAAGCCGCAAAGAACGCCAAAAAGGCAATTTCTGGGATAGAAGCTAGTGGAACGCAGAAAAATACTATGGGTATCTTTCAAAAGATAGTGATGAGAGCGAGGAGGGGGGTGGCGAGGAGGGCGGAGGTGTGTGTATTGCCAAATGAGGAGCGGGCGAAAATCTTCAAGCAACAGACAGCTACAAAACAGCCCGTGAAGTGTGTGTGGAATGTGCCGGGAATCAATGAAATCGGACCCCAAAAAAAGAAGCCAGATCCAAAAGAACCTCTAAAGTTATTTTACGGGGGGTCTCTTTCCCCGGAAAGGCTTCCATTGGTGTTGGTAGAGGAAATCATCAGGTTTCAGGGTGAAATTATGTTGGAAATCGTGGGCTACCCGACTTATTCGGCCAAAGATTATATACTAACAGTAAACAAGCTTGCGCAAAGTAGCCAACCCAAAGTCATCACCTATCACGGTGTTTTGGCCGAACGAAAAGACCTTTTACAAATCGCAGATCAGTGCGGTGCGGCCCTGTGCCTGATGCCCATGAAGGGTGGGGATCTCAATATGCGGACCATGGCGGGGGCTTCGAACAAACCGTTTGATGCGATGGCGAGGGGGTTGGCGGTTGTGGTTTCGGATTTGGAAGAGTGGAAGAGTCTGTATTTACCAGGCAAAAAGCTGGAAAAGGGAGATGGATATTGGATATCGGATATGGGATATGGGATAGCGATCAATTCGGAGAGCAGGGAGTCGATCCGTACGGGGTTAGATTGGATGTTGACTAACCGAGAAAAGCTGTGGGAAATGGGGGAGAGGGGGAGGCAGAAAATTCAAAACGAATGGAGTTATCAGACGAAATTCGAACTCATAAAAAAATATGTTGAAAATCATAAAACGAATAATCTTCTCTCTGCTTAAAGGCAAGATCTGCCCAGTAATCAAAGGCCCCTTGCGAGGGCTTTGGTTCGAAATGAGCGAAGCAACAGGGTTGGCCGCATTGATTTCTGGAGGCTCCAGCTCTGAAGGGGATACCCAGAGACAGCTCGAAAAACACTGTCACCACGGAACTCTTGTCTTGGATTGCGGAGCTAATTGGGGATTGCATACCTTGTTTATGAGTCGTCTGGTAGGGGTGAGCGGAAAGGTCGTTGCCGTAGAGGCAAGCCCTTCAATTTGTAGAATTCTCAAGAAAAATATCCTGATCAACCAGATCCAAAATATTCAAGCTATTGAAAAAGCCCTAAGTAATCGGGATGGATCGATCCAATTCAATACAGGGGTGGGTGCGACTACTGGCAGAATCGCAAAAGAAAAAGAGCAAGGAGATATGGTCGAGGTGCCTGCAACAACCATCGATGAAGTTCTGCAAGAACAAAGAGCTGATGTCAGTCTAGTAAAAATGGATATTGAGGGGGCGGAGTCGATAGCCCTGGAGGGGGCTAGTAAAACGCTCTCTGCCTCCCGCCCGGTCTTCATCATTGAGCTTCATAGCCCGGAAAACGACCTGAAGGTCAGTGCAATCATGATAAGGCACAGGTACCAGCTTTTCAGGGTAAATGGGCAAAAAATCCTAAAACCAGATCGTCCATGGCCCGATCCCGAGGGTGTGCATGGAACGATTGTATGTATCCCGGAGGAAACGACCGCTGCTAGCCATAATTGAGACGCATCCGGTGCAGTACCACGCGCCGGTGTACCGGAAGGTGGCGGAGATGGGTGTTGATTTGGAGGTGGTGTACGGATCGAACTTCAGCGTAAAGGGATACAAGGACAAGGAGTTCGGGGCCAACTTTGCCTGGGACAAGGATCTGACTGCAGGAACAAAGTGCCGGTTTCTGGAGCCGGAGGCGGGGAGCTATGACCAGGTAACGGGCAGGGAGATCGGCAAGGCGCTGGATGAGATCAGGCCCCAGGCAGCCCTGTTGTGCGGTTACAACCATCCGTTCGACCGGGCGGCGTTTCAGGAGTGCCAGAAAAGGGGCATTCCCATCCTGTTAAGGGCGGAGACCACGGACCATGCGGTGCGCAGGGGCTGGCTGAAGAGCAAGATTCGAGATTGGCGATTAAGGGTAATTTATCGGGAGTGTGCTGTCCTGTTGCCGATTGGAAAAAGGTCGCGTGAGCATTACCGGAGGCTGGGGGTGCCGGAGGAAAAGATGGTCGATTCGCCGTACTGTGTGGATGAAAGTTCTTTTCTTTGGGATGAAGACTCGAGGCTCAAACTTAGAGAAACAAAAAGAAAAGAACTGGGATATCGGATATCGGATATCGGATATGGGATGCCAAGAACCCTGATACTTTTCAGCGGAAAGTTGGTGTGGAGGAAGGGGCCGGATCTGTTGGTGGAGGCGGCGGGAAAACTGAGAAAAGAGGGGATGGATGTGGGAGTTGTATTTTGTGGATCGGGGGAGATGGAAACCCAGCTGAACAAAAGATGCGAGGAGCTAAAGATACCGACCGTATTTCTGGGTTTTGTGAACCAGTCCGGTCTGAGTGCGGTGTATCATGCCTGTGATCTCTTTTGCCTGCCCAGCCGGGAGGGGGAGACTTGGGGGTTGGTAGTGAACGAGGCTCTGCTGCATGGATTGCCGGTGGTGGTAAGTGAGGCAGTGGGGTGTGCTCCCGACCTCCTGGTCTCGGATGAGTGTGGGGAAATCTTTCAAACCTTCAAAATGAATGCGTTGGCTATCGGCTTGAAGAACGTGATTCAAAAAGGTTTTGGTCTTGAGCGGCGAGAGAATTGCAGAAAGGCGGTGGAGTCGTATTCAATGGAAAAAGCGGCGGAGGGGATTATCCGTGTGCTTCAGAGATGAGCTGTATTCGCACTTTTATCGGATAGGGGATAGAGGATAAGGGTAAGAGACGAGACAAAAAATAAAAAGTTAGATGACAAAGAGACGAATCATGATCGTGGGGGTTATGGAGGAAAAACATGTGGGGGGGCAACTACGTAAGGCGGCCGAGAAGTTGGGAGTGGAAGCCAGATGGATGGATGTAACGGAGGCGTATCAGGGAAACGTTATCCTTCGAAAGATTGCGTGGCATTTTGGACGACGCCCGTTGGGGCTTAGCAAGTTTTCCGCCGAAGTTCTGGCAGCGTCCAAAGAGGTAAAACCATCCGTGATTTTGACGACGGGACAAGCCCCCTTGGATAAAGCCGTTTTGGCAGGCCTAGGCAAGATGGGTATTTCTCGGGCGAATTATTCCACTGACGATCCGTGGAACCCGGCACATCGGGCCGGCTGGTTTTTAAAGGCTCTGAAGCATTACGATCGTGTGTTTTCGACAAGAAAAGCGAATTTGGGGCAGTTTCGAGAATGGGGAGTGAGGGCGGAGCATTTGCCGTTTGGGTATGATCTTGATCTTTACTTTGCGCCTTGGGAAAACAGGAGTCATTCGGGAGGTGATTTGGATAGGGGAGAGGGGATAGGGGATAGAGGAAGCGAACAGGAAAAAGTGTTTTTGGCGGGGGGAGGGGATGAGGATAGGTATCCGATGGTAAGAGCCTTACAGGAGGTAGGAATCAAAATGAGCCTTTGGGGCGGGTATTGGGAAAGGGCTGGCCTGAAAAGTCAGGGATTTCTGGATGCAGTCGGTATCCGGCGTGAGGCAGCAAGCTGTATGGTGAGCTTAGTCCTGGTGCGGCGGGCGAACCGGGATGGATCGGCGATGAGGAGCTTTGAGATTCCGGCCTGCGGGGCGTGCTGTGTGGCGGAGGACACGGAAGAGCACAGGGAGATGTTCGGGCGGGACGGCGAGGCGGTACTCTATTTTCGGACGCCGGAGGAACTGGTGAGGAGGGTAAAGAAGGCGTTTGCGAATCCGGAGCTGAGGCAAAGGTTGAGGAGGAATGTGCACAAGGCGATCACGGGCAGGCCGAATACGTATGTGGATCGCCTTAGGACAATGTTGGAAAGAGTGGAAGAGAAGAATAGTATAGGGGATAGGGAATAGAGGATAGGCAGAAGGATTCCGGATTCCGGATTTCGGATTCGGGGTAGCGCGAAAAAGAGTAGGACATTTCTTTGCCGGCGCTTAAATGAGAAGCAAGTAATCATAAATGAAACGGTTTGAAGATTTGCAGGCCTGGCAAGAAGCCAGAACTTTGGTGAATATGGTTTACGAGATCACCAAGACTGAGCCCTTGAAGGGAAATTTTGGCCTCAAAGACCAAGTGCAAAGGGCTTCAGTTTCGGCGATGTCGAACATTGCTGAGGGATTCGCAAGAATAAACCGGCGGGAAAAGATTCAGCTTTATAACGTGGCCCGAGCATCGGCAGCGGAAGTCCGAAGCCTTCTTTACATTCTTGGAGATCAAAAGCTGGCCGATCCAGAGGATCTTTCCAAATGCCGTGATCTCGTGGATCGGTTGGGCGCTTTGATCACTGGTTTGATCCGATCTTTTTCAAAGGCAGGAGAATGAGAGATTCCCGGAATCCCGTATCCGGCATCCGAAATCCACCCCGTCAGGCGAAGCCTGAACGGGTGAATCCATGAAGATCGCCGTGGTCGTCCACGGCCGGTTTCACGCCTTCGATCTGGCGCGGGAGTTGATCGGGTTGGGGCATCATGTCCTCCTGCTGACCAACTATCCCCAAAAGTGGCCGGAAAAGTTCGGGGTGCCGGCCGGGAATGTGCGGAGCCTGGTGGCTCACGGGGTCCTGGCCCGGGCGGCTCTGGCGATGGGAAAAACTGTGGGAAACGAGAAGCTTTGGGAGCCTTTTCTCCATCAATGGTTTGGCCGGTGGGCAGCCAAGGTGATCGAAAAAAATCCAGTGGATGCCAGCCACTGTTTTACCGGAGTCGCCCTGGAAATATTAAAAAATTCAAAAAGCTCGCAAAAGGTGCGTTCGATTGTCAGGGGATCAAGCCATATCCAGGTGCAAAGGGAGATTCTGGATGAGGAGGAAAAGCGAGCAGGACGGGCAATCGACAAACCTAGTGACTGGATGATTCAAAGAGAACGGCAGGAGTACCAGGTAGCAGACCTGATCATTTGCCTGAGTCAGTTTGCGTATGACTCTTTTGTCAAAATGGGAAAATCAAAAGAAAAACTCATCTTGAACCCCCTGGGAGTTCAGCAAACCCGTTTTCAGGCTCCTTCCACCGTCATCCAAGCAAGAAACGGGAGATTGCTTCAAGGCAAGCTCCGGGTGTTGACCACCGGATCCTTTTCCCTTCGCAAGGGGGCGTTGGACTATGTTGCCGTTGCTGAACAGATGAGTGACCGGATGGAATTCATTTTCCGGGGGGACATTGCACTCGATGCAAAGTTTCTGCTGAACCGCGCAAGAAAGAAGATCCAGTTCCTTCCCAGAACGGATCAGGACAAGCTTCCGCACGACTATTTTCAATCCGACCCTTTTCTGTTTCCCACGCTGGAGGATGGCTATGCCGCTGTTCTGGCCCAAGCCTCCGCAGCGGGACTGCCGATTCTGGCCACCACGAACTGTGGAGCCAGGGATTTCCTGACAGAGGGTAAGGATGCCTGGATCTTTCCCATCCGACGGCCGGATCTGATGGTTAAGCGGCTGGAGTGGTGCGATCAAAACCGTGAAAGCCTGGCTGGGATTGCCCGGCAGGCTGGAGTTCCCAAGAAGGGGATTAAGTGGGAAGACCGGGCGAAGAAGCTGGTGGAGGCGTATGAAGAGTTTCTTGTGAAAAAAAAGAGATAAAGAGATGAGGATTAAGATTATGATTAGGTGGAAGGATTAGGATGAACCACAGCCCCTGCACGCAGGTGGCTGGGCGCCCCGACCAGGTCGGGGCGGATGAAGACGAGGATTAGGTGGAAGGATTAGGATTAAGATTAGGTTATAAGGCAGAAGGGGCCCTAAGCTAAGAAATTGATCGCAGAAGTTATTTTTGATCCGCAGAAGCAGCTGACCCAGATGATTTATATCTGGTTGGGGTTATGTGCATTCTTTGTGTGGTTGCAGGCGAGAAAGGCATACGGGGGGGCGGGCTTCATCTTTATCTACATGTTACTTCTTTCGGTCATTCACCTTTTCGGTGCGATCATCCACGCCATTCCCGAGTTTTCCCTGAAGGGAGCCGAATTCGTGGTTTTGGGATTTCGGGAGTCCCTTTACGGGCTGGTGGGTTTTTGTGCCGGTGCTTTTCTGCCGATTCTGAAACGCGCGGCACTGGAACAGCAGGCGGCACGGGAGGCTCGGGTTGCCGTGCCACACAAAACCATCTGGTATTTGATGGTCCTGGGGATTGGATTCTTTTTTGCCCGAGCGGTCATAGGGAAAATTCCAAGTATCGGCGCCTCGCTCAATGCAGGAACCACTCTGATGGTGGTGGCTCTGGTGTTGGGATTCTGGACCAGTTGGATTGAAGGACGGAAACTGGGGATGCTTTTCTGGGTGGCCTTATGCGGAGGGTTCCCTCTTTTTTCCCTGACTTTCCAGGGCTTTCTGGGCTTCGGTGCTTCCGTGGCAGCGATTGTGCTGCTGGCGATCGCCAGCTTCTACCGCCCCCAATGGCGGGTGTGGGCCGTTGGTTTACCAGCAATTTATTTTGCCCTCTCCCTGTTTGTGACCTACATGCGGGACCGGGAAAAGATCCGGGATGAGGTGTGGGGAGGCAGCAAGCTGGAAAAGCGGATTGAGAAAATCAGAAAAATCTATGATGAATTCGAGTGGTTGGACTTAAGAAAAGAAGAACACATTCAGCGCATTGATGAACGCCTAAATCAAAACTCATTGGTGGGCATGACGGTGGATCGGATCGACAGCGGCGCCATTTATCCCGTGGAGGGCATCACCCTTTGGTGGGGGGTGCAGTCACTGGTGCCGAGAATCCTCTGGAGGGGCAAGACCGTGCGGGCCGGAAGCATGGATGTGGCGAGTTATTTTACCGGGCAGGAGTATGCAAAAGGTACGAGTGTGGGACTGGGGCAGATCATGGAGCTTTATGGAAATTACAAAAGGTACGGGGTGGTGATCGGGATGTTTCTGATGGGTTGGCTGATTGCCATCTGGGATATCCGGTGTGGGGAAGCGCTTCGGCAGGGAGATTGGCGCAACTACTCCTGTTACTTCATTTTGCTGGTGCCCCTGCTGCAGCCGGGAGGATCTGCGGTGGAGATGTTTAGCGGAACAGCCGCAGCGGCGGTGCTGTTCTGGTTTTTGAAGAAGTATGTGTTTAAGGAAGAAGTCAAAAAGGCGGAAGGATCAAAGAGAATGGTTTCGGATTCGGGATCCCGGATTCCGGATTCGGGGAACGTAGAAACTGTAGAACGGCCGAAGAGGTTTGTGTATGGGGAGGGGAGGAGAGGCTGAAGGCGGGAAGAGAGGCTGAAGGCTGCAGGCTAAAGGCTGGAAGGCGTTTAGTCCTTAGTCATGGAGGGGGCTCGTTAGTTTAAGTTGAAGTTGAAGTTTAAGATGAGAGAGGCTGAAGGCGGGAAGAGAGGCTAAAGGCTACAGGCTAGAGGCTGGGAGGTCGGTTGACGGGGGAGAGTGGAGCGGTAAAATTAACTTATGAGACGGGAAGTAGAAGAGATCGCAAAAAGCGCCGTGCAAATCCTGCAGCAAAAGCTTCAGGCAGAGGAAGTGTGGCTGTTTGGATCCCAGGTTCGGGAAGAGTGCGGGCCGGACAGTGATCTGGATTTCATGGTGGTGGTGCCGCCCACACCGGAACCCCGGTATCAGCGGGAGCAGAAAGCCCATGCAGCTTTGCGGAATCTGCCCATGCCCAAGGATGTGGTCGTACTGACCCGGGAGGAGTGGGATCGCGAATCCACTTGTGGTACCTCGCTTTCAAGCACAGTCCGCCGCGAGGGCCTGCAACTCCATGGTGCCTGAATCCCGACGGCAGGCCGGCCAGTGGCTGGCCAAGGCCCAGGGAGATCTCGATTCCGCCAAGATTCTTTTTCAGGCCGATCCGCCCCAGTGGGAAACGGGCCTCTTTCATTGCCAGCAAGCAGCGGAGAAAGTCCTCAAAGGCTGGCTTGCTTTTCACGAGATCCCCTTTCTTAAGACCCATGATTTGGCCGTGCTGCTGAATTTGTGTGCGGAAAAGGAAAAGGGCTTTCTTCCATGGCAGGAGAGCTTGCCCCGATTAACACCATTTGCGACGGAGTCACGCTATCCAGGAGATGCACTGGAGCCAGCGGCAGAGGATATCCGGGAAGCGAAGAAGATTGCCCAAGAGGTGGTCGAATTCGTTTTTTTGAAAATTGGGAAAAAGACGACTTAAAAAGGATATTTCAAATTCGGGCTGAGGTTTACCTTGGGCCAGGGGAAGAGAGACTGAAGAGTGCAGGCTAAAGGCTGAAGGGGGCTGGGTAGTCTATTAGGGATTTAGTCGTTAGTTGTGGAGAGGGTGGATGGTGGGAAGTGGAAGGCGGGAGTTGGAAGGGAAGCTTGTTAGTTTAAGTTGAAGTTGAAGTTTAAGATGAGAGATGCTGAAGGCTGCGGGCTGAGAGGGAAGATGAGGATTAGGATTAAGATGAAGGAGACTAGAAACCAGGAAGGTCAGTTGACGGGGAAGGGGTGGGGGATAGTTTAGATTTATGAACGCGGTATTGGAAAAAAACCTGACCAAGATGACGGAGGCCTGTCGCCGATTCGGTGTCTCACGGCTTTCGGCATTTGGCTCAGCCGCACGGGGTGGAAAGGATCACCTATCCAGTGACGTGGATTTGATTGTGGAGTTCGGCCCCTCCAGGGATGGGCAGGGGCTAGCCGACCGATATCTCGATTTTGCGGAGGAGGCGGAGAGGGTGTTGGGGAGGAAAGTGGATCTGTTAACGGAAAATTCCATCCGCAACCCAATTTTCCGTTCCCAAGTCGAAGCCGACCGGAAAGTGTTGTATGAAACCCGCGCTCCAAAAACGGCTGCTTGACGCGCAAAAAGCTGCGGAAACCGCTTTTGGATTTTGTCAGGGAAAGACCCTCGACCAATACCGGAAGGATGAGTTACTTCGTTCCGGAGTCGAGAGGCAGTTGGAAATTCTGGGAGAGGCGTTAAATCGAGCCTTGGCGGACGAGCCGACGCTGGAACAGAGGATTCCTGAGGCCAGAAGGATTGTGGGCATCCGGAATCGGATCATTCACGGTTATGATTCTGTCGACGATGAAATCATATGGGATGTGGTGAGCAGCAAACTCCGTCCATTGGCGGAAACATTAAAAAAAGAGGTGGAGAAATAAATTTAAGGCGGGGCAGGCACGGTTCTGGAAAGGGGGGGTAGGATTAAGATGAAGATGAAGGAGACTGGAAACCAGGAAGGTCGGTTGACGGGGGAGGGTAAGGGGATAAAATAGATTATGATTCAGACGGCTGACCAACGGTTAAAGGAGAGAGTGCGCCAGTGGCGGGAAGCGGCGGACACGCTGCAGTCGGTTCGTGATGAAGACACACGGAGGGCCAACACCGCCAAAGCGTTACGGTTCTTTCAGGGCTCTGTTCTGGCGGCTTTGGCCAGTCATCCACCGCGCCCATGGTCAGGCTTGGTCGAGCAGCAACGCTGCTTCGGAAAGCTACGGCGGGCATGACCGAACTCACCCGGCTGGCCGCCAAGCTGGGTGACTTTTGTCAACGTCGGGGCTGGCGATTTTGCGTGATTGGGGGGCTAGCCGTGCAGCATTGGGGTGAGCCAAGAATGACAATGGATGTGGAGGGAGCTTGTTAGTTTAAGTTGAAGTTGAAGTTTAAGATGAGAGAGGCTGAAGACTACAGGCTAAAGGCTGGAAGGGGGCTGGGTAGGCTTTTAGGGATTTAGGCTCTCTTGGAGCCGGTGCAAATTATTTTGGAAAGTGTCCGGCTGACGCTGGAGCGATGCCCCCCCGAGCTTTCGAGCGATCTGGTGGAGCGCGGGGTGGTGTTGGCAGGTGGAGGCGCACTATT
>OGWM01000141.1_pt1 | contig 11067 bp, 12 predicted proteins | sample 1576041 | NCBI WGS metagenome assembly OGWM01 (sample SAMN07581538, study PRJEB24739) | freshwater metagenome | place: Singapore | collected 2015-01
GAGGTGATACAAGTTTTAATCCAAATGGCCCTCCGCCTCGTGTTGTACTAATTTCATACCCCGGTGTATTAAATGCTACTTGATAAGCAGGCGTTGCAGATAAGAGAACAGGAAATGCGGTTGCAGCAGCTGGTTCAATCATATTTCTAAATGTGAAACCCCATATGTAACATGCAGTATTGAGCCAAAAATAATCTAAAGGTCTGTTGTTGGAATATAGATTTACTCTTCTTAAAAATCCTTCACCGATTAAAGAGGTGCCTGCAACAATGTAAATAGGATTATCTTCATAGTAGTTACCAGCTTCAACAATAATTGTAGCTTTATTTGGTCTGTATCGATCAAAAACAATTTTAGCAGCTTTTTTAATTGTTCTAACTTTTTGTGATCTGTTTAAACCAGAATTATCATCTGAACCAGTTGTGCTAACGTAAACTGTATTTGCATCTGGTGTCTCCCAGATCATTCCTTTGGAAGCATAAGCATCACCATTGAAGGTGACATCCATGGTTTTGTTACCACCGGCACCTGCTGTATATTTTGTAGCAGGAGTAGCGCCATTGGTAACAATATAGCCATTATCGTCGATGAAGAGAGCGGTCTTTGGACCTCCATCTGCATCAGCATCAATAAATCTTGCAACAGGCTCAGCTCCATATTGCTCTACTGTTAATGCAGGGCCTGTGCCATGATTAACTACTGATAATGCACTAGTAACAGATACAATGGTTTCGAGATAAGTTAAATCACCATAAACCGATAAGCTACCTTGAATTGTAGCATCTCCATCAATAAAAAGATTTTGATGGGCAGAAATTGAATTATATACGACAAAATCACCAAAAAATGGCTCTTCTGGGGAGGCTATGGGATCTGTACCAGAGTCTGGATATCCTTGAGATGGAAGAGAATGATGACTCCTTCTGTGCCATTTATTATGAAAGCGCGCGTTGCCAGCCATAATATTATTTATTCAAAAATATAACTTAATTAGTACTTGGTCTTAAGTTCCCAGCTATTTGTCATATATGTACCGTTACCGGTATTTGTATCTGTAAATATATTTGTTAGAGCAGCCCAGTTATTTGTACCTAAACGTCTTGTTTTATAGTATCTATGTGTTAAGCTACCTAAACCAGCAAATTCAGGACCATAAAAGAAAAGATTTAAAGTATTATTAGATGTATCAAAATAAAGAGTTGGAATATCAATATATTGAGTGCTTGATCTTAACAGATATGGGCCAGATTCATATTTTGCAAACACAACACTTTCATCAAATACTAATGTATTAGTTTTCATATTATAACAACATACATTTATTTTTGCGGGGTCATAGTATGCGTTAGCAAAATAACTTGTGCGCCTCAGGTACGCTATGTACACAAGATCTGGATTTGTTGGATCAAATTCCATTGTTATTACTGGAGAAGCCCCTCTTTTATAAGAACCTAAGCTCTCAGGTACTTGGTAGTATGGTCCAAGACAAACATCTGGAATTGCATCTAAAACTACATTTGTTTGCCATGTGCCATTTATTTTTCTGCTTAAACGAATTTGAGATGCTCCTATTGAAGCAACAGTAGGTACATTGTAATAATCATGTTTAAAATCAAAACCAATAATACTGGCTGCATCAACTGTCTCAACATTTCTATAACCGCCATTTGAATCTTTGAAGTATAACAAGGTATTTTGACTTATTGTTGCTCCAGAGTAGGTATTCAAGGTATATTGTCCTGAATAACCTACTAATCCTATTTCATAATTTGAATTTCGGGTTCTTGAAAACTTCATTTTCATGGTATCTCCGAATAATGAATAATTGGAAGAACCCAGACCATAGAGTATTTCTCTTACATTCCAGGTGGCTCCACGATCAAAAGATTCAGCTATATTAATAGTATTAGAGCTAGAACTTGAGGAAGAAGGTATATTAGCAAATGCTAGCGTATAGATACCTTGTGAAGTGCCAGGATAATCCGGATGAGGTGGTGTAATGATTAAACTATCAGCTCCTGATTCAGGTTGTCTATAATATCTGGCTCCATCAAGACTTGCAGGAAGCAAGCTATATGACCATGCAGTACCAATTCTTTTCCATAAATATTTACTTTCATATCTTCCTGATGGATTTTGTGAAGAATTTTCAATTTGAGAAACCCCTATTATATTATTAAATGCTGAAGTTTTTTCGTAATCAAATGTAGTTATCCATGTAGCGCCAGGTGGTATTGTATAATTATTTGTCTTTTCATATGTGAAAAGATTAGCAAGATTTCCCGGTGTGTTGTATACGCGAGATTGCATAGAAGTAGGGTGAGTATTGATTTGAAACGAGCCTCCAAATATACCTATTTCAGTTGTATTATAAGGAGCAAATGGGACAGGAGATGGTGTGGGCGAAGGGGTGATAGTGGGGGTAGGGGTGGGGCGTAGATTATCATTTCTCGCTGAAAGGAGGAATGTACAGTTTGAATCAGTACCAGGTCCAAAAATATTAAATACATTTGGTACTGTGGCTAGTGGTGATGAAGATTGTGTGTTATAAATCCTTAAACCATTATTATATATTATTGTATAGAATACTGTTCTAGTTGCTCCTTCTCCTGGATATTTATTAGCTGCAATTATTTTAGTTTTGTTAGCAATTTGTGAAATGACTTCAGATTTTTGAAACCTTACTACAGTGCTGGTAAAGCTATTCATATTTACACCTAATGCAAGAGAATATGAAGTACCAGAAAAATCTCGACCTGTTCCATAAACATTACCATCAGACGTTCTAATAAATACACAATTAGTGCTGGGAAGCGCGAACACATCAACTACATTTGTAAATCCGCTGACTTCCGGAGTAAAAGTGGAGGTATAAGATCGAGTTCCAATTCCAAGCTGTCCATATTGATTACTACCTGATCCAAGCAATCTTCCTCCTGATAATGCATATGAATTTTCACCTACACCATATGCGTTTGTATAATATCCATCTCTTATTTCTTTTGTAAGAATATAAATAGAAGGTGTTAAATCCCCTGTTCCGCATTGACCCTTAGAATTCATTCCACATGCAAATAGCTTACCATTGGCGCTTATTGCTAGTAAAGTATTTCCTCCAACCATGGGAGCAATATTTGACCATGTACCATTTAATGCTTCCTGTGTAAATGTTGTTGCGCTAACAACACTTGTATCAGAAGTTATTCCTAGTTGACCACTAGTATTTAACCCAGTAGAAAACAACCTACCATTTGTAGAAAGAGCATAAGAGGCAGAATATCCTGCGGCGATATCTAACCATTCACCTGAAATAGCAGTCCATACAGACCTACTTTTATTATCCCCGGTGCCAAGTTGACCAAAATTATTAGCTCCAGTAGCAAATAGCTTTTTTATATTACCACATGCAGATAAAGCTAAGACATGATTACTATAGATATCACTTTCTCCAATCAAGTTTTGCCCGCCTACAGATATTTTATCCCATACACCATAAATGTTATGTGCACTTAAATATAGATTGCTTTCCAAATAATAACCCATGCCATAAGCACCATTATTTGCACCAAAAGCAAATGCATCACCCATCTCACTTTGCAATGGTGCAAAGAATGTAAAAGGTATGCGACTTCTTAATTCGTATCCTGAATTAGGATACATGTGAGTGAAGTTTAAAGGTGCTCCAGTTTTAAAATTATCTGCATATACATATTGCAGACGATTACCTTGACCGTTAATATAATTGATCCCTACCACAGAGCTCAACGGACTATTTACACTCAAAGCATAGCTTGATATAGGAACAACAATGCTATTCTTATCTAGACCAACATAGAACCCAGGTGATTTTATATTGATAGTAGAAGGTAGTCTATCAACTCTTGTATAAGGTCCTATATCAAAATTATATGTTTCTGTAGTACCATCGGCTCTTGTAACAATTGTATAAGAGGAACCGGGTTGAAATGTGGTAAATTGACCACCTTGACCGGGTACATACTGTTGAAGTGTAATAAAAGTAGTAGGATTGGGACGACGAACCACACATAAAAGATTGTTATACGTGGTAAAATCTAATGGACTATCTCCATCATATCTAAACGTACGATATTTACCTCTTACTTCTACATAGGGCATTTAATTATTTATGAATTTTTAACTGTTATATTATGTATAATAAAGAGTAAATTCTTCCTTAGCATATACACAATAACGTTTACCTGGAATAAACTGTGAAATAACGCTTGGCATACCAGGGACATAACTACTCCATGTTCCAGGTCTATCTCTCTGACCAAAAACACATGTTATAAAATTATCATAAGCTGATATATCTGTAGTTAATGTACCTGGAAAGTCAAAAAAAGTTCTTCCAGCAGAAAAAGATATTGTATTCATTATGGAAATCTAACCTGCGTAGCATTTTGGAATCTACCAACATATGTACCAGAACCTATTCCTGGAGTATAGCTAAAGTAAGATCCTTCTTTATTGACTGCGTAGGTTACACTAGAAGTAGGGATATTATTAAAGAATATAGTTAAACCATAAACTTCAAAGTTAACTGCTGTCCCGTTAAATAAAATTTTTGAATTTTCATAACCAGGTGCAACTAAAACTGATACTTGCTCAGCGGCTCCTGTACCTGTTATAGAATACTGATATGGCGTGGGGGTAGGTGTGGGAGTCGGGGTTTTTGTTGGTGTAGGTGATGGATCGGGTAGTACAGGACCAGGCCCTGCAACTATATTACCTTTTGTTCTAATAACATTAGATGCTGAAAAAAAATCAATTTTTTTCCTATTTACGTCTAAAAAATTAGGTATGTTTGCCATATATTTATTTAATGTATTTATTGTATAATTCTATACGTTATATTAAATCCTGGTAGAGGTACCTGTAATCTATTACCATATATATCTGTTGTATATATTCTACTATTTGCTGCAGTACTAACACCGAAATATGTACCTGAATATGCTTGCGCAAAATCAATAATATCTATTATATTAACAGGATTAATTCCGCTAATTGCTAAATATACTGTACCTCCAGGTAGAAGTGTTTCAGGTTGTGGATTAAACCATAAGTGTGCAGTTAATGAAGGAAGACCTGTATAGGCTGGATTATTATAAGATGGAGGTAATACTAGATAATGCCCAACTTCTTCGTATCCTACCCACGGTCCTGCAGGGAAAGGCGGGAAGAAGTTGCCACCTACTTCTGCTGATAATCTGTAAGTAAAATTATTTCTTGTAGGGGTAACTGTTGGCGTTGGTGTTCTGGTTGGTGAAGATGTAGGTGTTTGTGATGGTGTTACTGGTGTCTTTGTTACAGAAGGTGTTGGCGTCATGGTAGGAGTTACTGAAGGTGTAATAGACGGTGTAATAGAAATTGTTGGTGTAACTGTACTTGTAGGAGTCGGAGTAGGGCGCGATGGAGACACAGAAGGTGTCGGTTGATTTGTAGGCGTGATAGAAGGTGTTGGTGGTATTGTAGGTGTGATAGAAGGTGTAGGCGGAGGAGTCTTAGTAACTGTTGGTGTAGGCGGAGGGGTGGTAGAAGAGGTTGGTGCAGGTGTTGCAGAAGGCGGCGGTGAAGCTGCAGGTGTTCTTGAAGGCGTATTAGAAGGTGTAACAGTGGGTATCGGGGTCTTGGTAGGTGTAACAGAAACGCTGACAGTAGGTGTTGGTGTTCTTGTCGGTGTAAGTGTTGGTGTCTTTGTTACAGAAGGTGTAATAGATGTTGTAGGTGTTACCGTCGCTGTAGGTGTTGCAGTCTTGGTAACAGAAGGAGTAGGCGTTACTGTTTTGGTAACCGTTGGTGTAGGTGTTCTTGTGGGTGTTGCAGTCGGTGTAATAGTAGGTGTAATAGTAATTGTAGGTGTTACTGTTGGGGTCGGTGTTCTAGTAGGAGAAACTGTTGGTGTTGGTGTTACCGTGGGTGTAGGAGAAGGTAAAATAGGGGTAATCTGCATTAAAGCTTGTTGCTTTCGCACAGCAAATGTTTTTCCTTGAAAAGTTCTTAGTAATGCAGACGACATCTCTTATTTATTTATGTAAATCTTAAGGAAATACATGTCTAATTGATAGTGCGTTAAATATGCATAATTATAGTTATGAGTAATGATAGAAAAGAGCAGATTATTGAAAAACTTAGATCCATGTTTGACACAGAGGATTCCTTTAAAAATTGGTTATCCATTCCTAATAAAAGCTTTAGAAATAGACCTCCAATAGATATACTTGAAGCATCAAATTACGATTACTTTGAAAGATTTTTTATAGACAAAAAATAGCATAAATATATGCATGCTACCTGATAGACAAAAGTTCCATACAATATTTGGATTTGATACAACACACAAGATATCTGCACAAGCAATTGATATCATCTATTGGATTATCATATCTGCTGCTTATTGCTTTGCATATCATGCACTAAGCTTAATTCTTACATCGTGGAATTGGTTCCTCGTGGGATTAACATCTCTTGGAGTTGTAGGGTTACCGTATTGTGTAAAAATCATATTATTTGGAAGAGATAAGTTCCCACGTAAAGCTGCTCTTCTCTGTGCATTCTTAAGCTTACTTCCTACAATATTTGATTTTGCCGGGCTTTATTCTGAAACGGGATTACAAGATAGCTTGAAGCTTAGTAAAGTAAAAATACTTGAACAAATCAATGACTTTGAAGCTAATAGTAAGAAAGCTGCTCAAACAGATGCAGACAAAATTAAAGAAGAAGAAAGAACAAAAATTGCTAATATCGAATCTGCTAATTCTAGAAAATTAACTGATATAAAGAAAGAGATTAACGAGGCTAATCAAAAAGTAATAGATGAGAAGTCTGGTGTTAAAGCTGATTTTTCTACCGGTAAGCCTGGAGAAGGTCCTCGTACTAAAGAATTAGCAGCAGCAGTAAGACGCTTACAAAGTGAAGCTGAAATAGAGCAAAGCAATGCTCGTGAAAAAATTGAAAGAGATGCAAACGTTGTAAGAGAGCAAACAAAAGATGCGCTTAAGAAATCTGCAGAAGCCAATAAGCTTATTGATGAAAAATTTGTAGACATAAAAAAAGAGGTTAACAAGTCTCATAATTTTAAAGAACTTGAGTTAGCAGTTATTAACGCAAACGGTTTACTATCGACTGTAGCTTCTAAAGTTGATGTAGAGTTTAAAGCAACTGAAATAGCGGGATCTGATAATATCATAAGACTTTCGTTTAGTTCATTGTTAAGTTTTGAAGTAACAGCTCTAGTTTGTTTATTGTTAGCTTTCTTAATGGAAATTGGAGATATTGTTATCGTATATGTAATACGATATGAGAAAGAAAAGAAAGAAGAACCAAAAGTAGAACCAGTTGCAATGCCGGTAAGAGTAGCTATGTTTAAGAAGACATATGATGGATATTAAACGATTTATAATGTGGGATAAATTTGGAGGGAGAGTCCTAGGTGATGTTATTATTGATGGAAAAAGCTTGCGCCAACTACTATTAGACAATCATTTGGCAAGAGAATATTTTGGCGATAAAAAGAAAAGCTGGGACAACTTTAAGTAATATATTGCAAACCTGTTGTTTTTTAATAAGATAATTAATGCTCTTACATCTTATTAAAGTACTTACAGCTTACAAACCTAATGAGTTTTCAAAAAAGATTAAAAAGCAAACAAAAGTAAAGCACGATCAAATTGAAAGTCATCCTTTTATAAAAGAGATGCTTAGCGGGGAGTTACCAGATTTTAAATATGCAGTATATCTAAACAATCTTCTTCCTATGTATAAAGGTGTTGAAATGTTTTCGTTTAACAAAAGAAATACAAATAGTGATATAGTACAATCTAAAAAGATTCTTAACGATATTAATAATTACTCTAATTTTTTAAACGTAGATCTAAATCAAGACCATCTTTTATTTTATAGAGATTGGCTAAATCATTTTACTACTAAAAACGATTTCTACAAGAAGAGCGAACTATATATAAGATGGTTAGCTGATATGTATGGGGGGCAAATTATAAAAAAGAATGTTAGATTTGGAAGCAAGTATGATTTTGTTGATATTAGAGGCGATATAAAGTTTGTAAGACAATTAATTGAAAATGGTCTTAACAGTCAAAACGTTGATAGTTTTATAGAAGAGGTAAATATATCTTATGATTACCATTACAAATTGGTAGAAAGAGTTTATGACGCAACTGTTGAACCTGTATATTAATCTCAAAGAAAAGCTATCATCAAACTATCCAAGTTTTGACTTAAACCAAAATCACAATTTAAAGGATTGTGATTGGTATAATCATATCTTTACTAGCCCTTCTATTCGATATGGGCATTTAGAATACTTTAAAGGGCCAAATGATAAGATAGAAGTAGTGCATTGTGTTCTCTTTCCTAGTTACTATAAACCTCTACCAATCTTTGGCTTTGATGCAATAAGTCTAGGTGGAAAGATAACAGGAATATTTTGTGATTATACACATGCTCCATTTAGCCATACCGATCTTATTGATACTACTCATAATGCTAAAGAAAGCTTGTTACATCTTCAAAGAGAGCTTCCTGAATGGACGGAATTCTTTTCTCGAGACTTTATCGCCATTGATCCTAAAGATTCATATGATAAGGCTGAAACTGTTTGTTTAAATTTATTAGAAAAGTATATTAGTATTTGCAATGAACATGATTTTAATGATGTCTTCTTAACTGGCGAGCAAACTAAAGATCATATTAAAGAACAGGACTATTATAGTATCTGTCAGCGTAAGAATACAAAGACACAAAAAAAATCTGCAACCAAATCTCCTTCTGAAGTTGCAGAATTAATAATTCTCTCTATCAACTGCTCCGGTTTTTGGGTAGGGTAACCTAGTCTATCTTTGCTTTTTGGATCGACAGCTTTAAGATCCCAAACACTATCGACTGTAAAACCTTCGAGTTTTAATCTTCGTCAGTTTCGTCAGCTTCGAGCTGTGCATCTAAAAGACGCTTGTACAAGTCTCCAAGATTCGAGTCGACACGCTGTTCAGCCACGAAATCAAAAATGAGGTCAAATTCTTCTTGAGACAGTTCAACGATTGCGTAGGTTTCCATAAAAAAAACTCCAGGTTGAGCGTCGGGATGACGCGAGATGATTGTGTCACAAACTTGTGAAAATTCTGTGATACAGTTCGGATGTCGGCTGGCAACCGGCGGGCTGAACAGGAGACCCCGAAGTATTTAGGTGGGGTATGTGCGGTCACAACGTCTTCCTGTTCAGACTGCGTGATTGCCCATGCTAGGGCCATGCCCCTCCTAAGTGCTTTGGGGTTTTCTTTGGTTCCGACCGTACTGTCCGCGTAAGCAATGAGTTATCCCGACTGCTGACAAGAAGAGGGTACTGGTAAGCCACGATGTTTGTGAGCCGGTGCAAATCCGTAAGAATCCAGCGGCTGGTCGAATCTGCAAGCCGAGGGGTGTCGAAAGGCACATGCAGATGGCGGTAACGTCCGAGGAACCATCTCTCTCTACTCCCGTTGGGGGTAGGGGGGTCTTTGCGAGGAACATATCTATGTCTGATCCTTTCCGCATTACCGAGCCTACTTGCATTAGCTTTTCAGGAGGCAGGACCAGTGCTTACATGCTGTGGCGTGTTTTGCAATCTAACAATGGTTTACCCGATGACGCTATTGTTTGCTTTGCAAACACAGGCAAGGAAGAGGAGGGGACGCTTCAGTTTGTTTCAGACTGTGAGCGTCACTGGCAAGTTCCAATCATTTGGCTTGAATACTGCCAAGCAGACAAGATGTCCAATCGATTTAAGGAGGCTAACTTTGAAACGGCAAGCAGAAACGGCGAACCCTTTGCAGCCTTAATTGAAGCCAAGAACTATCTACCAAACACCTTCGCAAGGTTTTGTACAACTGAACTCAAGATCAACACCATTGACCGTTACTTGAAGTCAATAGGTTGGGATGAGTATCTAACCTTCGTTGGTGTCCGTGCTGATGAGCAACGCAGAGTCGCTCGAATAAGGGCTAAGCAAGATGGCAAAGAGATGCCTTTAGCAACAGCAAACATTTCTTCTCATGATGTTCAATCGTTCTGGAGTCATCAGCCGTTTGATCTTGGTTTAGTAACCGTACAAGGCAATGCGCTACTGGGCAACTGCGACCTTTGTTTTATGAAGACAGCAGCTCACAAACTAGGACTCATTCAACAAAGGCCGAGCAGAGCAACTTGGTGGGCAGAGCAAGAGAAAAAGATAGGCGGTTTGTTTAGGGAAGATCACCCTTCTTACGCGCAAATGCTCAAGTTCAGCGAGCAACAAACCGACATGTTTAGCAATGATGAAGAGGCCATGGCTTGCTTTTGTGGTGAGTAAATGTCATTGCGGCGACACTCAAGAGATAAAAAAAGGTCTACAGTAAAAACTCCAACACAGGAGGTTTTATGTTTATGTTTGAAGAGTTCTGGAGTAAGTACCCAAGAAAGGTCGCTAAACGCGCTGCACAGAAGGCATGGGCGAAATTATCAACTAGTGAACAAAAGTTCGCTGTAGAGGCTCTGGAGGCTCACAATCGGTACTACCGAGTGAAGGGGACGAGTCAAAACTTTATCCCGCATCCTGCTACCTGGTTAAACCAGGGAAGATGGGAGGACGAGTTAGAGATCAATCCTGAGCAATCAGGGGTCTGGTGGGCTACAGAAAAGGGAACCGCTGAGATGGCGGCAACGGTGAATTGTCCTGCAAGGCCAGGAGAGGATTGGAACTCTTGGAAGGCTAGGATTTCTGAAAAGCTGAGGGCGGCATGACTGAGAAAGAACGGGTTTATAAGTTGCTTTGGGAACTGAGCAGGCGAGATGATATGGTTGCTGTTCAGCCGTATGAGCTGCGGGTGCTACTAGAAGATTTGGAGATGTCAAAAAAGACGCTTCAACAGATTTACATGGATTTGGACAAGGAAATGGCGTGACGTTACTTGATTATTTGGAAACTAGAAAAACGGGGATTTCTACGGCTCAGATTTGTAAGATCTTTCAACGTAGCGAGTCATGGGTGCAGAGAGCATTGAAACAACTTAT
>OGWM01000143.1_pt1 | contig 11022 bp, 23 predicted proteins | sample 1576041 | NCBI WGS metagenome assembly OGWM01 (sample SAMN07581538, study PRJEB24739) | freshwater metagenome | place: Singapore | collected 2015-01
GTTTCCCAGTCACGATACCTCGGCATCTTATTACACCAAGGCCGAGGTGGATGCGGCCTTTGTGGAGGACTTAACCACAGGAGCGGCGGGTTCGATTGATGCGGCCAACCGAAGGCTCCGTGATTCTGGCGGGACAGACTCGGTGAGTTGGGAATCAAGGAAACTCTTTGATGGATCGACCGAATATCTTCGATGGGACAACGGGCTTGGATTTTTTAACAACACGGCAGTTTCCCAGCCAAGCGGAGCCAATGCGGTATCCAATGTCATCTCCCTTGGGCTGATTGCATCTTCGGCCACTTATGGGGTGCTTCCACAATCCCTGCGGACGGTCACCACGCTAGCTTCTGTCACCTTTGGGACGGTAGCGGGGAATGACCAACATTATCGGGATGTTGAGGTGACTGGTGCGGAAGTTAATGATATCGTGTTGGTCGGATTGCCCTCGGCAGTATCTTCGGGAATAGTTATTCAGGGCGTAGTATATAAATCAAACACGGTGTGCCTATCTGCCAATCACACCGATACTGGAAACGTTTCCCTAAATACGGCCACTTACCGAATCACCGTCATCGGCTATTAACCTTGGGCTAATGCCCTAACGAAATCCCATGGGCAAAGTTCTCCACGCTAGTTATAGCGGATATTTTCCATCCTGTTTAACTGAAAATTTTGCTTTAGCTACGCAATCTTTAGAGGATGCGATGAGTATATATTGGAAAGTAAAAAGCTGGACAATTACAATAACTGGTGCTTTTCCTATTTCTGCTAGAACATTTACACAAACAGCCGCAAATGAATCTTATCTAGTGTGTAATAATAGCGGTATAAATGGTAATGGTTTTTCTCCAAATGATGAAACCAACAATTTTTTTCTTAATGGATTCTTTGTTAATTCTTATTCTAATCCAACTTTTTATGGAGTTGTCCCTAATTTTTTGGTAAAAGGTTCGAATGAGTTAATATACACTTCTGGGGGTTTAATAGACTTTGAAAGAGAGGTGGGTTCGTTTAGTTTTTTCGGACAAAGCTATCCCTTGTATAGATCAAGCGAAGATGACCCAAACCCTCCCGCCGCAAGTGGAGTAATTTCCCCTGATTCTTATTGGCCTTACAATCCTTGACACCCTCCAAGCAGTATGAACCAACTCCTCTCATTCGTTCAGACGCAAGACTTGTTCGCTTGGTTGGGAGCATTGACAGCACTTTTGACCGCAGTAATTGCGGTTGCCTCATTGATTCCCGGTGATGAACCAGAGGCCACGCTCCAAAAGATTGTAGATTTCCTCGCTAAGTTCTCTAGGAAATAATCAATGTGGGAAGCAACCCTCGGCCTATTCGCTGGCGTGGTTGGAATTTTAGCTTGGTGGTTGAAGAATAGAGCGAAAACAAGACAAGAGCGAGACGATGACCAGATTGCCTACAACCGCCGTCTCCGTGATTCAGAAGTGGATAGCTGGATTCATCGTCGCTAGTTTCTTATGCGGGTGTGCAACAACCCACCCTTACGATAGTGGCCAAGTCCCGAACCAAGATTCGATTACCGACTACATTATGCGGTGGGACAAGCTCGACAGACTCCACGCCAAGCCTGACGAATACCGAGAGCTTTTTGGGCAATCGCTCAAAACGATTTCTCGACTTGTGGAGGAAAATGAACGACTCCAATCGAGGCTCGACAAGTGACGATAGCAGAGGCCGTTGAGCGATCACGAGCCCACATAGACAAACTAGAACCAAGTTTCGGTAAGAGGGTGGGGGCTTGGTATGGTGAGTTAATGGCGAAAAAGATACCAGTTTTAATCTACTGCTCATCACGCACTCCCCAAGAACAAGAAGAACTATATGCTAGAGGACGCACAAAGCCAGGCACGAAAGTCACAAACGCACGAGGGATACCCCCACAATCGCTCCATATTGACCAAGGCAAGGGTTCTCACGCAATCGACTATGTCCCCCTTGCCCGAACCCCTAGTGGCGACCTGGTGGCCTCTTGGGACGATGAGCAGGGCTATTCAATCACTCGCAAGATTGCGGAAAAACACGGCTTGCGTGGCTTGGATTGGGAAACTCCCCATTTGGAGGATGCAAACATATCTGGCTGGCGTGAATTGGTAACGCCACAAAAACAAGAGGTGAACAAACAAAAAGTTTCGCTAGTCAATAAGCGTCCGTGGAGTAGCAGATAGGGGATGACATCAAACGAGGGCGTGGAGAAAAAAGAAAAACTCTTTACCAAGAAACACGATCTCCATATGGCCACTATTCAAATGGCCGCAGTGGAATGTATTGAGAAAAAATATAAGCGTGGGGTTGAGGAGCATGGCGGGACAAAACTATGGGAGATGCCATCGGTTAGTCTTGTTGAGAACGCAATCGAGGAAGCAACAGATCAACTTACCTATCTCCTCACGTTACGCCAACAAATGCATATCGTGCTTGCATTAGCCAAGGATGGATGCACGGATGATACATTGACAAATCCTAGAGCAAGAGAGTGTTGTAATCTTATTTACACAACTTTAACTGGACAAACTAAACCTCCTGCATGAGACCAATTAAGTTCGTTGCTTGCGGAGATATTCATGGTGACGAGCAAGATGCCCAGTCGGTAAAAGCTCTATTGTCCTTTACAAAAGAATACCAACCCGATTTAGTGGTTTGCATTGGAGACCTCTGGGACTTCCGAGCAATTCGCAAAGGAGCAGGGGACGAAGAACAAGCGTCGAGCCTACAAGAAGATTGGGATGCTGGGGAGGAGTTCATTCGCCAGTTTTTTTCGTTTGGGGACGAAAGGATATTCCTCCGGGGCAATCACGATGAACGTATATTTGATATGTCTCGGAACAGCCGAAGTGGAATAGCTCGTGACTATGCCAACGATGGGATTGAAAACATCGAAAAGATAATGAAGGAAACCAAGGGGAGGATGTTCCCCTATGATTCAGTTGGAGGAATCTACAAGTGCGGCGGGCTTTCATTTGTTCACGGCTATGGCCACGCTATGCACAGCGGTAAGCAACACGCAGACGCTTACGGAGATGTTATCTTTGGCCACACACACGCTATTGATTATTTTAGAAGCGTCTCCATCGACCCTAGGACTGGTTACAACATTGGATGCCTCTGCAACAAAACTCCTGAATACAATCGAGGCCAACTGCGAAGGCTCCGCTGGCAACACGGTTGGGCTTATGGGGTAATTTATCCTGATAAAACGCATGATGTTTTCCAAGCACGGCAGAGAGGCAACAAGTTTCATCTCCCCACAAACATTAAATCCTTTTAGCTATGGATGGCTGGCAAAAACTTTTAGAGATAGCGGTTCAGACGAAGGTTGCACCACCTCGGCCAGAAGGATTTTTCACGAGAGAAGAAATTGCTGAAAAGTGGAAGCTAAAAATAAACACCACCACTCGCCATCTCAGTTTGTTGGTAAAACAAAAAAAAGTTGAGATGATTCGGCATACTTGCGTTATTGATACGAGAGGAGGAAAGATGCTCCGAAAGCTAAAAATGTTCAAGATTATCCCTGAAAAGCCCTCTCGTAAGTAGCCCATTTATAGGCACTTACAAACAATCATAAATAAACCCTTGACAACTTGGCGGGGTGTGATAGAGTGTGGGTATGCAAGAAACAACAACGACAACTGAAGCAACCCCGGTTAAAGTGGGTCGCACTAAATCCTCTTGGGAAAAACTTGGAGTTAAGTTCAGTCAAAGCGAGTGCATACCATTTAGTTTGAGTTCGGGGCTGAGTGAGCCTTATATGGCTTGGCAAGCTGTATATAAAAATAAAATGGTTGCTAGTGGTGGAAGGTCGCTGGATAGAATGATTGAATGGATGAATGCAAGAGAAGATAAGATTATTGCCAAGATGAAGGCCAAACCACTTTGGCAAATAAAATAACCCTCAACCAAGAAAGACACACCAGAATGAACAAAATCCTAATCGCATACATCATCGGCCTAATCGTAGGTGCTGGCTCAACACTTTTCATCGTTGAGCAACTACTAAAATAAGGCTTTACACAACCACCCGAAATCCTCTAAAAACAAACAATGACATCCTTCCCACTCCCAGCAAGACCAGTAGGTTCAGCCGTGCCAGCTAATCACGATGAGTTCTCCGATGGGTTCTCTATTGAGGGAAAGCTCAACGGATGGCGGGGCTGGTTCGACCAAGAGACCAAGCAGGGTTACAACCGCCACGGCAAGTTCGCATCGAACCACAACCTAATGGCGGATATGATTCTCGGTGCTGGCATCAAATCTCGTTTCGTTGATTGCGAGATTATGGGGCAACGCACCAAGACTGGCAAAGGCACAATCGTTGTGATGGATGCGTTCGACCCTGCCAACCCAAAGCCCTACGCCGAGAGGATGAAAGAGATCGAACACTTGGAGGCCGTGACCTTTGATGTGCCAGACAATAAGCTCCTCCGCTTTGTTCGCCTTGCTCATCACAAGATCAATTCGATATGGGAGGAAATGAACTTTCAAAACACCAAGGCTGGAGAAGTCGTCTGGGAAGGCTTTGTAATGAAGGCTCTTGATGACGGCAAATATCCATTCATCACGAACCCCAACTACTGCTCACCCGCTTGGCAGAAACAGAGGATACGCTGGTGATATTTGGTCTGATCATATTTGTAGGCTTGGTTATAATCCGAGGGCTTTACTTGCTTGCCCAACATATCGACCAGCAGAATTATGAGAGACGCAGATTCTATTTGTCTGTGGCCGCCGACCTAGATCGGCTAGATAAAATTATAGCAGAGAACAAAACGAAACCCGAGCTGATTACATCAGACAAGTGGGCGGGGCGTAACTAATGAAGCTATCCCCATCAGCCAAGTTTGAGCTTCTTTGGAGGAGTCTTGGAGGTTGGGGCTTGTTAAAGGAATATAAGTTTGCTCCCAACAGACGCTTTAGATTTGATTACTATCACCTAGAAGGCGTAGCCATTGAGCTAGAGGGAGGTGTGTGGAGCAGAGGCAGACACACTAGGCCAACCGGGTTTTTGAATGATATGGAAAAATATAACATCGCCGCTTCGATGGGCATCCTAGTTTTCCGTGTTCCCTCCCACGATATATCAGCCAAGTGGCTTTCCCCGATAATTAAAACTATCAATGAAAGGAAAAGTAGATGAGCGAAAAACTTCCCACGTACTGGTATGAAGAGCCAGCCAATAAAAAGCTACCCAATGAAACGACAGATGAATGGGTAGTGAGATTGTTTGGAGCTTTTCCAGATACCGAGTTCGACCAAGGTAATGATTTTAGGTGTTTGAATTTACCAGTCAGAGGAAGCAGAGAAGATCGGGAGTCGCTGGGCGACTACGATTACAATCAACAACCAATAACAATAAGGAAAATAAAATGAATGAACTAGCAGTAACCAACGGCAACGGAGTCTCAACCCATATTCGCCAAGCGACTGATGTGGCTGGGGCTTGCCGAGCTATCGTAAAAGAAACTTGCCAACGCATAGGCCAAAAGGACTATGTTCGAGTTGAGGGCTGGCAAGCAATCGCAGTCGCCCACGGATGCGTGGCTTCCGCAAGAGATGTTGAAAGACTAGAGGACGGCTATCGTTGCATCGGCGAGGTGAAGCGAATGGACAACGGCCAAGTTATCTCAAGTGCCGAGGGATTCTTGGGCGATGATGAGCCAATGTGGGCAAACCGTCCGACCTACGCCAAGCGAGCGATGTGCCAGACTCGTGCGATTAGCAGGGCTTGTCGCTCTGCCTTTGCACACATCGTGGTCCTAATCGACAAGAGCTTATCGACAACACCAGCCGAGGAAGTTCCTTATGGTGGCTTCCAAGACATCAATACGGATAAATATGAGGAAGCTCAGAAGGCATCCCCAGCACCAGCCCAAATCACCAAGGCAGACTTGGCAGACATCACGGCCAAGATCAATAAGCCAAATGTAACCAACGGAACAGAGCCAAGGGATATGGAGCTAAAGTTTGGTAAGCATAAAGGCTCAACGCTCCGTGAGGTAGCGGCGTTCGGCGACAAGGGATTGGACTACCTTGAATGGTTAAGCAAACAAGAATTGAAACCCGGCAAGGATGGTCAGCCCTACAAGAACGACATCATTCGAAATGAGATTATCCAAGAGATTCTTCTCGAAGCCGAAGCATTATCGAAAGGTAGCAAAGACGATGAAATCCCATTCTGAATTACTGCAAGACATACTAAAAGAAGCCGTCAGCAAGGCCGCCTTTTCTGAAAGGGAAAGGTGTGCCGAACTTGTCCAGCAACTTGCAGACGGGACGGAAGATCAAGTCATCACTGGTATTCTGAACGAGGTCGTTACGGCCATCAGGAGATTGCCAGATGCCCATTGACGTTCAGATTCCAGAAACCAAGTGGTCGATGCTTGTTTGGAGAACAATAAAGGAGTTACCACACAACGATGAAAAAGTTCTTATGGATATTGGCGGTGAGGTTTGTGTCGGTCGTTTCGTTCATGGCTCGTTTGTGTCTCGAAGCTGGGGACATAGTGAGAACGATGTTCGGCTTTGGGCATCGTGGCCAAAAGCACCCAAATGGTAATTTTCCTTTTATACATCGGCAAGATTTTGTGGGAATTGTTAGTTGTAGGAATTGGCTTATTAGCAGGGTTTCTCACGATTCTCTTTGTGGTCGGTATATTGTGGGATTTGCTAAAAGATATAATCGAAAGGATTAAAAAATGAGCGTTAAAAGATTAAGTTTATTAGACGATTTTCACGCAGTGATCAGTAGAAGATTAAAGGATTTGTTTAAGCGATTGAGTCACGCCGAGGTGGAGAACTTTAGGGACATAATCAATAATCTAGATTATTCCCATCGCATCACGAAAGAGCTATTGAAGAAGGCAAAGGAATTTCAACGGCGGGACATAGAGGCCAAGAAGAAATGAAGTTGCCTTGGATAAAGTTTTATCCGGGTGACTGGCTTTCGGACGAGGCTTTGCGATCTTGCTCCGTTGAGGCTAGGGGTTTGTGGGTCGATATGATTTGCCTTATGGCCAAGTCAGAAATCCACGGCCACTTACTTATCGGCGGTAAGCCAGCACGAGCCGAACAGATAGCACGAATCGTTGGCCTTTTGCCCCAAAGGGCTATGGAATTGATGGACGAGTTGAACGCATCTGGCGTGTTCAGCTTCCACCAAGAGACCATCATTTCACGCAGAATGGTGAAGGATGAGCAGTTGCGTAAGTCAGACGCAGTTAGGCAGATGCGAAAGCGTCACGGCGATGTCCAGACGATGTCCAGTGAATGTCCAGAGAAAATCACGGGGCAGAAGCTAGAAGCTAGAAGTCAGAAGCTAGATAATACAAGGACGCAAGTGCGTCCCATTCGTGCGGATTGGATTGCTTACGCAAAAGAGATCGGATGGTCAGGGGCAGATGTGGAGGGAGCTTTTGATTACTACGAAAGCAACGGATGGAAGGTCGGAGGCAAAGCACCAGTTAAAGACTGGAGAGCGTGTGCGAGAAATTGTCAGCGTAGAAACCAACAACCAAAAGGAAACCAACCAATGAGAAAACCAATTAAGTCGGGGTGCGAGTCCCCACCAACATATAAACTAATGGGCTATACCAGCCGTGAGGACTGGGTAAATGCGGGGTGTCCATGATTACCCAACCACAAGAACTAATCCTAGCGGCAACCATCCACCGGGTTAAGATGTGCGAGGATAGAATCAAAGAGTTTGACCAAATGGTAAGCACACTTACTTCACAGATGGCTCAAAATCGAGCGGAATTGGCCTCTAAAGGGCTTGCAAGCCTAGTTATGGGGACAACTACCCCACTCGACATTCCAAAGGAGCTAGTGCCTACCTACGGAAAGTATAGGGCTAGGGGCAATCGTAGCCACTCGATTGTTAAGAAGCGTTGGGAGCTTTGGAAGGCTCAACACGATTCTGGTCTTTCAATCCAAGAGATTGCGAAGGCTTGGGGATGCCATCATACAAGCGTGCTCAACGCCAAGAACAGAAACTTCACACCACGAAAAGCAACTGGGAGGAACAAAAAATGATAGCCTTATTAGAAGCAGAGCAGTTTGAGTTGCCATTTATAATGACAACTCACCCACAAAAGACGGAAGGCCACGACCAGAACGCTAGAATCCTAGCCCACCTACAATCTGGGAGAACACTCACGGCTTTGGAAGCATTGGAATGGTTCAAGTGTTTCCGCTTGGCGAGCCGAGTGTGCGATTTGCGGAAGGCTGGCTATGATGTGCAGAAGCGAACTATCAAGACGAACAGCGGTAAGAGCGTAGCAGAGTATTATTTAACAACTTAAAAATCCAACTTGCATTAACAAATAGTGAAACCAAGTTAAGAACTTGATGAACGAAACCTACACAACGCCAGAGGCCAAGGCACAAGGCATCCTTACCGACCGATACCCCGGCAAGGAACTGGAAAAACTTTACGCCACGACTCGCAACCAAGCGACAATCGATATGTTAAGGGATGCCGTGTTCACTTTGATTACTAACGATATTCCTACTTGCACTATTGCGGAAGTCCTAAAGAAAACCCACGGAGCAATTCAGTACCACCTACGATATTTAGAGGGAAGGGGCAAGATCAAAAGGCCAAACAAGCGATGCCATTGGACGGAGGTGAAGTGTGAAGATTAACAAGATGGAACGGAAGGAAATCGAGGCTCTAATCGACAAGCTCAAGACCCCGATTGACAACGAGCAGGGCAAAAGAACCAAGGGAGACGAATCCCCATCGAGACGCTACCGCCACTTGTGCGAGCGACTCCACTTCTTAACGATGAAAAAAGCACTCATCATCCTAGCTATCACGCTATTATGCTCGAGCCAAGCGGCGAACATAATGATCGAAACGCCAAAGCCACCAGCCAAGAAAACCATAAAGGCTAGAATCACGGCATATTGGCTAGGCGAGGACGAGTTTGGCTACAAAAGTTCAACTGGAAAACGGTTGGTATCTGGTAAATCTTGTGCAGTAGACCCTAAAATTATTCCCTACGGAACGACCCTAATCGTTGGGGGCAAGGCATACCACGCACACGATACAGGAACGGCAGTTATCTCACGGAAGGCATCGGGCAAAACCAAGCTCCCAGTTATCGACCTATTTTATGCAAGCGAACGGCAAGCAAGGCGAGAATTAGCAAGAGTAGGACGGACAGCAGTAGTTGAAATCCAATGAACCACCAAGGCCAAGACCCAGCGGATTCTATCTTGGCCAGTTACACGCCAGATATGGCAGAGCATATCGACACTTTGGAAGATCGGGTGAGAGAACGGCTTGCCAAGATGCAGGCGATGAACCCAGGCATAGACCTTAACCAATTAGCCAAACTTACGGCCGAGATCGTGGAGCAGACCATAAAGCACGAAGGCGATTCGCAGATGCTACGGCACAAGCGGGACGATACCCTAGACGAAGCACTACTAGCCCTAGCCACAAATCGTTCTCCCGACAGCCTGACCTCGATAGCAAAAAGGTACATCAACCCTAGCACTGGCAAGCACTACACAAGGGCGGCCATCTCGGCACGGCTATCGGAGCTAACACAACGGACTGGGCTAGTCTTACGCATCCAACGGAGCGAACGAGTTAGGCAAATCTACAAGGAAAGAGCCAAGAGGGTACACGCTAGACGCAGGCAGGAATGCCCAAAATGGAACAGAGAGGCTTGGGAAAAGGGCATAAAAAAGCGAGGGAAAAAACGGTGACCATATTCTTAAATTTTGCCTTTGCTACGGCAGGCATTATTGTCGGCACGATTGTCGGCCTGCTGATAGTTACCGCAATTTCAGCTTTATTGAGAGCGGTCTGGCTAGTCATTCAAGAGGCAGTTAAACGGTGAGAACAGGGAGCAAAGTAGTGTGCGTGGACGATCGATTCCCACCCGACCTTCTAGCCTTTTACAACGCCTTGCCCATTAAGGATAGGCAGTATGTAGTTAGGGGCATAGGCATAGGGGTGAACTTGAACGGAGAGGCAGGGGAAGTGGTGGTCTATTTAGAGGGCTTAAACAACCCCTGCTCAACGACCCCGCCCCACCCAGAGCGAGGCTTTGCACAATATAGATTTCGAGAGATCGAACCAGCTCCAGCGGAGGAGGCAGAGATTGAGGAGCTTGAGGAGGCTCTAGTCTAGCCCAAAAAACCAAGCCTTTTTAACCCACGAAACCACAACCATAACCACAGAAAGACATCCTAAAAATGAGCGAAAAACAAGTCGGAATGGAACTACAAAAAACGGTGAGGCAATTAGAAAAAGCCAAGGAAACAGCCATCGAACAGATGGGGGTAGCCATCGGCCTAGCGGCAGACGCAGGGGATATCCTGCTATCGGCCAGAACGGAAGGGCTAAACCTCGATGCCATTCAACAGATAGCGGGAATAAACGGTGAGCAGGGCAGGCGGTTGGAGCGTGTGGCCAAGGCAAGGCCATCCCTACAAGCCCCTACCCCCGGAGCACTCAAGCAACTAGCACTATGGGCAGGGCTACTCCCCGACCCCATAGAGACCTCGAATCCCAAGGCCGAGGCCGCTTGGCATAGCTACATCATCAAGGCTAGGCAGTGGCTCGCCCGCAAGAGCCCTAGCCAATGGACACCAGCCCAACGCCAGCAGTTCGTTGAGGAAGCCCGACCTATCGTGGAGGCATACAAGGAGGCGGGGGGTGAGGTATGACAAAAGTGATATGCGACTTACGCAAGTTTTTAACCGAATTCCCTATTAATGCATTATCATAATACGATAACCATCTTCTAGTTAGTTCATTATTATTGGTGAATAATTTTAATAAATCAATAGAATGTATACCTTTATAAACATCAAAATTATATTCCTCTCTTACTAAAGAGGCAAATGTTGAATTGAAATTTTGAATGATATACTTGTCGTCAATATGCCAACCATATCGTGACTGGGAAACAGATCGGAAGAGCACACGTCTGAACTCCAGTCACCGGCTATGATCTCGTATGCCGTCTTCTGCTTGAAAAAAAAAAA
>OGWM01000144.1_pt1 | contig 11019 bp, 9 predicted proteins | sample 1576041 | NCBI WGS metagenome assembly OGWM01 (sample SAMN07581538, study PRJEB24739) | freshwater metagenome | place: Singapore | collected 2015-01
GTTTCCCAGTCACGATACTGTTGAAGATGGAATATTAAACAGAACAAACATCGCGTGCTTTCCCGAATCCGTTTCTCCCGGACGTGGAGGACCGGGAAGAGTATCGAAGGTGACAACAAAGGATTTGGTTCCCGTCGGTGCGCCACTCCAAGAAAGCGGTGGCAGAGTAGAACTTCCATCACATGTATACACCGCAGGCAGTCGTCCACCATTTGAAAATGCAGGACTGGTGAGTTGGAATGAAGTCGATGTAACAGCCTTTGTCGATGGTTGTGAAATTTTCTTTCGGACAAGCACGGTGTTATCCAATTTGAGATCCGAGCTCCAAATCAATGATGCGTTCGGCGACCAATTAATATCGAAATAGCCCTCTTTGACCCCGACAGCATCCTTCGTATAGGTGGAGGCAGACTTCCAAGTGGAATCATTAAAGGAATTAGTTGACCAACTCTTTGGAATGCTTGTATTTGCATACTTGCAGTCGGCAACTGGATTTTGTGATGTCACACATTCAGGATTGAGCGGGGCCTTATTGATTACAAGCGACTTCCAAGTCCCATCGGTTGTGAGGACAATTTGATTGGTTGAAAGATCGCGGATTTGTGCGATTGCTCCACCATCACCAATTTGTTGATTTGGCTTTCCAATGTATTCGAGCCCGGAAGAGTTTTCGGTAAAATCTTTCAATATTAGGCCTACGGTAAACGGGTAAGTAGCGGTAAATCTAATTTTCTCGCTATTGAATGACCTCTCAGTGGTAATTGGTACTGAATCCTGGCCGACTTGTTTTCCATTGATGTAGAGAGCAAACCAGTTATCTACCCAGATTTCAGCTTGGAAATTTATGGCTTTCGAAGTCGCTCCTGAGGCTGGAGTTACAACAGAAGTCATAATGAGCATCGCAACGATGAATATGCGCTTCATTGTTATGCCATCCGAGTGTACGTATCAGCAGTTTTTCCATCAAAGGTAATGAAATCAACTTGGGCTGTCGCGCCTGATGTAGTCACCTTTAAGAAACCAGAGCCTCCGACACCCTTTCCAGAGATGTATCCATATTGAGTGACATCGATTTTTTCTCCAGGGTGACTTGGCTGTGGAAGAGTTTGATAGATAATTCCATCCAATTCCTGCCTTACATATAGATGATCATGTCCTTTAAATACGAACCCAACTTTGTAATCTAGAAGTAATTGGTGGATGGGTTTTCCCCATCCGGGACGATTAGAATCAAAGCCGTAGGTTCCATCATTGTTATTTCCGCCCCACTCGTTGAGTTTTGCGATTTCAACTCCTCCGCGAGAAGTTTGGTCACCAACAAGTAAGTGGTGGATGTATATGAACTTATGTCGCTCATTAGAATTCTTGAGAGTAGCAACTAACCAGTCATACTGTGTCTTTCCTAGCGTCCATTCCCAACCAGCTTTACTTGGATTCTTTGTTGTATATGTGAATGGGTCAAGAACAATATGCAATTGATCTGGGCCAGTAAAAGAATAGTAAGCGAGATCGCCTGTTTGTTCAGGGAAATATTCCTTACGATAGTTCTTCGTATTGAACTTACTATATCCAAGTTCGCCATCATGATTTCCGAGACAAATTTTGAGTGGTACTGAACCCAGCTCTGCGTAATAGCCTTTCATCAATTCGAAGCGGCCGCGGATATTGGCCTCTGATTTATCTTGTAATTTATCAACCATAAAAATGTCACCGAGATCCATCAGAAATGCAGGAGTCGCGGCGACGATTTGTTTGAGAGTTCCTCTATACACATCTGCACTTGAGTTTTCATCCATATGTGGATCGGCCTGAATTGCAAATACTGCATTACTGTTCGCAAAGGAAGTTTTAACCACCTTTTGTGTCATAGAGATAAAAGTCTTGCTAGCTCCAATTGCATATTTAACCCGGTAATAAATTTGCGAATTAGCTTTAAGTCCTGAAATCGTAATATTTGATGTCGTTCCCTGGAGAATATTTTGGACAGTAGTTTGACCAGTAATCGAGGTACGTGAGTATCCATATTCAACGAATGCACTTACCTTGATAGTTGCGCTCAACGCGACTGTAAAGGAAGTGGCAGTTGGCGTACCAACAATCTTGCTGGTAAGTGGAATGGCACCGAGTGCACGTGACAAAGGGGTGGTAGCAACTAGTCCAAGCGCAGAAGCTTTTAGAAAACTGCGCCGACTGAAAAATGAAAATGGGTTACTCATTTTCGAGCATACACTTCGGTGTGTGTTGATCCAGTTGTATCTGTAAATTCCATCGATACCTGACTTAACGATGCGGTGTACTTGACATGGCCGTCGACTCCATTAAGTGAGTACGTTAAATTAAATGTATCGGCAGAAATTCGATCAAGGCCGGTAATCACAGCTCCACGCAAAGGTTCGCCTGCAGGCCTAAATGCCTTTGTCAGTGCTTGTGGGGCTACTTGCCCGTTAATCTCCTTTACTTCGCCTTTAAATCCACCATTGATATATGGATAGGTCTTAGTTGCATGATAGTGATAGTTCTTTTTGGAATCGAAGTGGCCATTGAATGAATCTAATTCCACTACCTTTTTTCCATCGGGTTCTTTCTCGCCATAGATCGGGAATCCGTCTAGCGCATACGCAATAGGTACTTTGGTGCCGACAACACTTTGAAGGTGTGTAGGAGCAACGTGATAGTGATAATCATCGGCTCGGCCACAATGGCCACCCCAGTTATCTAATTCACCTGCAAGAAACGCATCGTCTCCGCGATTATTTAGCGCATTGAAAATTGGAACTCCATTTACTGCCAGCGCTATAGCACCGCGCAAAAAGTGATCCTTAGCCGACATGGGGTTTGCTGCAATTACCGGAGTAATTGGGATTGACCAAGCGTTTGTACCTGAATATGGCTGAACTGTTGGTACCTGTTGTTGCCAGCTCTTAATGCCGATCATCATCTGATGAGCAGGAATTCCATCGCTCTCGACTAAGTAATACTTATCGCTCTTGAATACTCTTACGCTCTTTGCAAAAGCTGAAAATCCTGGAAGTTTTGCAGAAGGTAGCGCAGCCGATGCACTAGTTTCTGCCAGCGAACTTAACAATCCGATACCTGTCACGAGTCCCGAAATCTGCAGAAATTTACGGCGATCAAATTCGCTAAGAAGAAATATTTCGTGATTATGCATTTTCACTACCTCACTATCTTTGGCTTGACTGTGTATGAGTGGGCAGTAGATAGATTCTTCCTACTTAAATCTTGAGTACGTGCTGCCAAGAAGTACTCGACGGTGGCTGATGTCGGTGCAACAGTGACTCGCACATGGCCGGAGTTGGGAGCCTTTGTTCCGGTCAAATAAGCGCTTTCATTAAACATAGAGAATGTGTCATCAGCAGGGTTAGGCATCGATTGATAAATCAATCCATCTCGCTCTTGTGTAACAAAAATATGATCATGCCCTTGGAAAAAAATTGAAACTCCGTTCTTCACCATCAAATCATGGATCGGAAGTTCCCAGTTGGGGCGCTCTTTTGCAAAAGTACTCTTTCCCTTTGGATCATTGCCACCCCATTCGTAATTTGTCGAAACTTCTACTCCTCCACGTCCAGTGCCAAGCACATGGTGAGAAAAGACAAATTTATATTTGGCTTTGCTAGTTTCAAGCGTCTTTTTCAACCATGCGTATTGCTCGTCGCCAATTCCGATACTCCAAAGATCTGTTGTCTTACCCGAACCGCCACCGCTCTTGCCGCCTTTATCTCCGCCAGTATCTGCGCTTACGCCAGCTACGTTGTCTACTGGATTCTTTGAATGCCAATAGGGATCAAGTGAAATAAATAACGCATCGCCCCATGTCCATGAGTAATAGTCACGAGGTAAGCCAATATTTGGGATTTCGGTGGAATCTCCAGAGTAGAACTTATTCGGAGCCGGTAACGGGTAATACTTCAGACGAGCATTTCCAGCTAATACCGCTGGATTAGTATTAGTACCATCCAATAAATATTGAGCTGCTTGTTCGTGATTTCCATTTACCAAATAAATTGGAACGCTAGCACCAGCAATAGAAAGCCAATTTCGATGGGTGCGATAAATTCCTTCTACATTTGCTTGGTTTGCTTGTCCCTTATCAATCAACGGATCAATGCTGAAATCATCTCCAAGCAGAATATGAAAGTCTGGTTGTTGAGATGCAACGTTACCCATCATTACCGTATACAGATCCGCGTTAAACATCTTCCCTGCACGCTCAGGGTGTGTATCTCCCTGCACTGTGAAAGAGAAACTTTTCCCGGCAGATTTTGCCGTCGAGAAGGAATTTATTTTCCCTGAAGAGTAAGAAGTATCTGCGGCTTTCTTAAATTTAAGTCGATAGTAATTCTTTGTATTTGCCTTTAGCCCACTTATTTCAATTACTTGAGGGGTACTTGCATCCAAATTGATTACCGGAGTCTTTTTGATTAGCGCTGTTTTGGAAGTTCCGTATTCAAGGTATGCGCTCTGTGGTTCAGTTGCTAAGACGCTGATTGCAACTGAACTGTCGGTTGGTCTGCCCAGAATGACATTAGAAAGACCCGGGTCTAGTCCAAATGCTTTGGCGATCAAAGTATTGCTTAGTAGTCCTGTAATTGATGCAGCGATTACTGATCGACGACTAAGGGGCTTTTGAAGGATGTCCTTTGCCATACTGAAAACGGTAAATCAGAAGCGAAGGAAAATCACCAAATTATTCAGGAGAACTTCTGGCGAAAATCCTGTGAGGAGTCGGTGCTAAATCTCGACGCCAATGTACTTAGTCTGCAAGAACTCGTGAACTCCATCAAAGCCGCCTTCGCGTCCAAGACCCGATTGTTTAACGCCACCAAATGGGGCGGCAGGATCTGACAGTAATCCGCGATTGATTCCAACCATTCCAGCTTCCAGGCCTTCAGCAAATCGAATAGCTCGCTTTAGATCTTCAGAATATACATAACTAATTAATCCGTATTCAGTGTCATTTGCTAATTTGAGAGCTTCTTCATCGGTATCAAAATAAACAACTGGGGCTACCGGCCCAAAAATTTCATTGCTTAGTAGTTCGTCTGTGGGAGAAACTTCCATAACAGTTGCAGGATAAAAAGCCCCGCTACCTTCTGGGGTATTTCCACCTAGATGCACTTTTGCGCCACGGGCTTTAGCCGCATCTACTAATTCAGCAATTTTGTTACGTTCTTTCATAGAAACACTTGCACCAAGTTGAATTCCGGATTCACGACCGGTTCCCATCTTCAGCGCTGCCATTGCTTTTGTGAATTCGGCTGTGAATTTTTCACCAATTGCACGAGCTACATAGATGCGATTTGCAGCTGTGCATGCTGCGCCACCGTTACGCATCTTTGCCATCATCAAACCTTTAACTGCCTCTTCTATATTGGCATCATCGAGAACAACAAATGGAGCATTACCACCGAGTTCCATGGAGCAACGAATAACTTGATCGGCTGCTTCCTTGATTAAAATTTTTCCAACTTGAGTAGAACCCGTGAAGGATAAATTCTTGACACGAGGATCATGCAAAATCTTGCTAATAGCAGGACCAGATTGCGGCGGAAGAATGACGTTCAATACGCCTTTTGGTAATCCGCAACGATCCAAAATATCTGCGATGGCGAGCGCTGTGAGAGGAGTTTCGCCAGCTGGTTTCAAAATCATGGTGCACCCAGCTGCGACAGCGGGACCAATTTTGCGAGTAGCCATACCTGCAGGGAAATTCCATGGAGTAATAAGTAGTGAAACACCAATCGGTTGGTGCGTTACCAAAATTCTTTTATCGCCTGCTGGCGCCATTCTGAAATCTCCAGAGATGCGCACGGTTTCTTCAGCAAACCAGCGGAAGAATTCGGCAGCGTAATTTACTTCTGCACGCGCATCAGGAAGCGCTTTACCGTTCTCTTTTGAAATTAATTCGGCAAGAAAATCAGCCTCTGCAATCATGGTTTCAAAAGCTTTGCGCAAGATTTCGCTTCGAACACGTGGCGCGGTTTTAGCCCATGAAACCGCAGCTTTATCAGCAGCATCAATCGCCGCTAGGTTTTGAGCATCACTTGAAGTTGCTACTTTTGCGATTACTGAGCCATCACTGGGATCAATGACATCTACGGTGCCCGCACCATCAACCCATTGTCCATCGATATATAACTGAGTACGCATAAGATAAGCATACTTACACGTATTCAATAGGTCATCTAGAATAGAGACCTGCGCAGAGGTATTGCACTAGATGCAACACCAAAGGGAGAAGTTGTGGCGAAGTCTTGGACGGATGATGCACCTCAACCTGTGGCACTCACAGATCATGCACATGTGAAAGATCCCATCTCCTACAAAATCAAGAGATTCTTTCTTGGTGGTGCGCTCAATCGTCACACGCTCAGCCACCAACGTCTTGGTAAGCGATATGCGCTAGGAATCTTGTCTTCAGATTGCATCTCATCATCTGCTTACGGTTCTGAACAGATATTAATTGCCCTGCTTCCGGCTTTTGGTCTTGCTGCTTTTGCAATTTTGATGCCAATGACCGCCGTTGTTTTGGCAATTTTGATTCTCATTACTCTCTCTTATCGCAACGTCATTGATGTTTACACAAAAACTGGTGGGGCATACATAGTTTCGCGCGACAACTTTGGGCCGGTCGTTGCGCAAATTGCCGCAGTGGCTTTGATGCTTGATTACATCGTCACATTAGCAATTCAAACCGCTGCAGGCGTCGCAGCGATTATTTCTACCTTCCCATCACTAGAGCCTTACAAGATGCCCATGATTTTTGCAGTGATCATCTTCTTAACTTACGGAAACCTTCGTGGTGTTAAAGAAGCCGGAAAAGCATTTGCATTTCCAACATATTTCTTCGTGGGGTGCATGTTCATTGTTTTTGGTATGGGTCTCTATCGATTAGCAAACGGAACTCTTCCAGTTCTTGATACTGATCTTCCAGGTCAAATTCCGCTTGGACAAGAACAAGGTTTGCTCACCTTTGCTGCAATATTTATCTTGCTCCGTGCATTTGCCAATGGTGGTTCATCCCTCACGGGACTTGAAGCGATTTCAGATGGCGTTGCACTTTTCAAAACTCCTGAACACGTCAATGCAAAACGCACTCTTGTGATTATGAGTACTCTGCTTGGAACCTTAGTTCTTGGCGTTTCATACTTTGCTCATCACATTTATGCCATGCCATACGAAAACGGTGTGCCGACCGTAATTTCACAGATCGCCAAAGCAGCAGTAGGCAGCGGCAGCTTCGGCACAGTCATGTTTATCTTGGTTCAGGCAGCAACCATGCTTATTCTCTTCGCAGGTGCAAATACAACATATAGCGCCTTCCCAATCTTGGTGAATTTCGTAGCAACTGATGGATATCTCCCGCGCCAATTAACAAAGCGCGGACACCGCTTAGCTTTTTCTAATGGAATCTTGTTGCTTGCGGGCGGTGGATTGTTCCTCGTTGCAATCACTGCAGGTTCAGTTGAACACCTTGTTGCTTTCTACGCACTTGGCGTTTTCACCGGCTTTACTCTTGCTGGGTTTGGTATGACACGCTATTTCTTGCGAACAAAACCAAATAATTGGAAATTAAAGGTTTTCATCAATTCACTTGCTGGATCAGTTTCTTTACTTATTGTCATTATCTTCTCCATAGTTAAGTTCACGGAAGGCGCATGGTTAGTCCTCATAACAGCGCCAATTCTGGTTGTCACTTTCTTGCGCTTACGTCGGCAATATGAACGCGAACAAAGTGCTCTCACTGTTAATTCCCATCAAGAACGAGCAACTTCAATATCTCGTCATAAAGTAACAATCTTTATCGATAGCGTTGATATCGCAACGGTGGGTGCAGTGCGCTATGCACGCAGCCTTAAGCCACATTCAATTAACGCAGTCCATTTTGTTATCGATGACCGCCGCGCTGAGGCCATCCAGAAGGCGTGGGCTGAATCCGAAGCGCTCGAAGATGTGCAGTTGAATCTCATCGACTGCCCAGATCGCCGTATTGCAAACTCGGCTTTAGATTACGCAATTCGCAAAACAGAAAAAGCCGATGTTGAATTAACCATTCTCTTGCCGCGCCGTTCATATTCGCGCTTTTTAGGCCGCCTATTGCACGATCAAACGGCTGAAGAAATCGCAGCACCGATTTCACAACTAGAACGTGTTGTAGCAACAATTGTGCCTTTTGATGTCAATCAAATAACTTCAGGCAAAAAACTCACAATCCATCGTGAAGAGAAACCAAAACCTGCTGCAAAAGTTCCAGCTTCTAAACCAACCCAGGTTGCACCTAAAGAGTTTGCTCCGATCTCACATTACGCAGACGATGTCACCAAAATTGGATCAATTGAATGGAGAAAACGTTCTAAGGTGCACGGAAGAGTGACCTCAATTTCAACTACACCACGTGGTCTTGCTCCGATGTTGCAGGTGGAAGTCTGGGATGAAACTGGCGGAATCACCCTTAATTTCTTGGGACGACGCGATATTGCCGGTCTTGAAGTTGGTATGGAGATGCGTGCAGAAGGCATGGTTGGTGAAGAAGATGGTCAGCTCGTTATCTTGAATCCTTCATACGAGCTACTTGTTTAATTTACTTATTAGCAAAAAAATCTTTCAATAAAGCAGCACATTCAGCTTCTAGAACACCTGAACTCACTTCAACTCTAAAGATCGACCGTGGATCACGCAGCACATCCCATACAGACCCAACTGCGCCAGCCTTTTCATCCCATGCACCAAAAATCAAATGTGAAATTCGAGATTGGGCAATTGCACCTGCACACATAGCACACGGTTCAAGTGTGACGATTAGTGTGCAACCATCTAATCGCGATTTTTGTAGACGTTCGGTGGCGTTACGAATTGCAACAATTTCTGCATGTGCAGTTGGATCATTCTTGGCTTCGCGCTCATTACAACCACGGCCAATAACAACTCCATCTTTATTGATAACGATTGCGCCTACTGGAACATCATCAGTTTTTGGTGCAGCTGCTGCGAGTGCCAAAGCAGCTTTCATTAATTCTTCAGGTGTTGGTAATGAAATTTCTATGACTCCAAAACTTCAGTAAGTTGATCACCGAATCCTAACCGGACTGCAATCGCATCAATTTGTTCATCTGGGTATAAATCTCCATCATCACAAATCGTTGATAACTCCATGCTATGCAAACCTAAATCGGCGAAGATATCAAGATCTCCTGCTGGTAGCGGTTCGTCATCTTCTTCAGGCGCATCGATATCAGCTAATTCCAGAAATTCTGCTGCAACGTCATAGTCCAGCGCGCAGGTTACGTCGCTAATGAAATATTTGATATGTGAACCTAATACTCGAATTGCCAAAAAGAATTCGTCATCAATTGCAACGAGTGCAACTGAGCCACCATTAGTTTGTTGCTTCTTTAAACGGTCAATAATGTGAACCAAGTCATTCGGGTCTGGCAAACTTGCTACAGACCAGCGCCCATCTTCATGCCACGCCTCAATCGCAAAATCTTGGGTTACATCTGACACATCACCCATATTGGCACTCATTTCACTGGAATAAAAGCCCTGTAAGGTAGTGGACATGAAAGTGCACGTTGCTAATCACCCATTGATCTCTCACAAAATCACTGTTTTGCGCGATGAACGCACTGATTCTCCGACATTTCGTCTCTTGGTTTCAGAGTTAGTCACTTTGTTGGCCTATGAAGCAACGCGAGATGTGCGCACCAAGTCAATTTCAATTAAAACTCCAGTAACAAGCACTACTGGATTAGTAATGGCTGATCCCCAGCCAGTTGTAGTTCCAATTCTTAGGGCAGGGCTTGGCATGCTCGATGGCATGACGAAGTTACTTCCTACTGCTCAAGTTGGTTTCCTTGGCATGGTGCGTGATGAAGAAACTTTGCAGGCAAGCACTTATGCCAATCGCTTGCCAGAAGATTTATCAGGCCGACAAGTTTTTGTATTGGATCCCATGCTTGCAACTGGCGGAACTTTAATTGCTGCATGTCAGTATTTGATTGAACGCGGAGCAAATGAAATTACTGCAATTTGTTTATTGGCAGCTCCTGAAGGAATTAAAGCTCTTGAAGATGGTCTAAAAAATTCCGGAGTTCCAATCACTCTCGTCACTGGAGCGCTCGATGAAAAGCTCAATGAAAAGGGTTATATCGTTCCAGGACTCGGAGATGCCGGCGATCGACTTTACGGAGTCGTGTAATGGCTTCCACATCTCCTGGTTACGGAATCACGATCCGCGTTGAAGGATCTCCTGAATTACAGCCAGTTGCACTCATTACCACAACGATCACGAGTGCAGGCGCCACGATTACCGCACTTGACGTCGTTGAATCTTTACTAGAAAAAGTTGTTATCGACATTACTTGTGACACTATCGATGCCGACCATGCTCAAAGTATTCAACAAGCTTTAGCAGCACATGCTGGGCTTACTGTAAGAAAAGTAAGTGACCGAACCTTTTTGTTACACCTTGGTGGGAAAATTGAAGTAAATCCAAAAGTGCCCCTTAAAACTCGCGATGATTTATCTCGCGCATACACCCCAGGAGTTGCCCGAATTTCTCAAGCAATCGTTGATGATCCAACAGATGTGCGCCGCCTAACTATGAAGCGAAATACCGTTGCAGTAGTCACCGACGGATCTGCAGTTCTTGGTCTTGGCAACATTGGACCAGCTGCAGCGCTACCAGTCATGGAAGGTAAAGCTGCGCTCTTTAAGCGCTTTGCGAATGTCGATGCATGGCCAGTCTGCCTTGATACACAAGATGTCGATGAAATTGTCCGTACTGTGCAGTTGATTGCTCCTGTATATGGCGGAATCAATCTCGAAGATATTTCAGCTCCCCGTTGTTTTGAAGTTGAAAAGAGATTGCGTGAACTTTTAGATATTCCAGTCTTTCATGATGATCAACATGGGACTGCCATAGTAGTTCTTGCCGCGCTGCGAAATGCATTAAAACTAGTGAAGAAAAATATTGCGCAAGATATCGTGACTGGGAAC
>OGWM01000145.1_pt1 | contig 11007 bp, 11 predicted proteins | sample 1576041 | NCBI WGS metagenome assembly OGWM01 (sample SAMN07581538, study PRJEB24739) | freshwater metagenome | place: Singapore | collected 2015-01
CTGGAGAGTGCAACCACCATTGCTTCCTTGATGGAAGGACATTGGGGAATGGGTTCAACTATTTCTTCTCATGCCAGCAACCGTCGCTTCGAAATGGGATCTCCGGGTGGTGGCAAAGGAAAAGATGAATCTGAGAAGCAGATGCGCATGGCTCTCAGTGATCGTATTGAAGAGAACTTGAGCAGATTATTAACTGAAGCCGAAGAGATTCTTCGTAATAATCGCAATCAAGTGCTGGCGCTTGCACATGCACTTGAAACTCATAAAACACTTTCAGGTGAAGATGTTGCTGCAGTCATTGATGGCGTTCAAGGATCACTCGTTGATGGCCGTCCATATATGCGACCTGAATTACTTGCTGAGATTGAGAAATATCACGAAGCATCGGTGGTCGCGCATCGCGAGCACCGTGTGCCTGATGTGCGTTTACCTGTCATCGTATAAGCAGGTATCTTTATCCCGTGAACAAAATCTTCCTCTTCGTGGCTATTGACGTGCGACCAGGAAAATTTGACGAGTTTGTCTCTGCTTTAAAATCTCATATCCAGGTAATCAGAACCGAATCTGGCTGTGAATTTATCGAGCTATACCGAGATACCCAAGTGGAGAATCGTGTCAATGTTTGGGAAATCTGGAGGAATCGTCCTTCGTGGGATGCTCACATGGTTAATGAGAACAGCAAGAAGTGGCAAACGTTTGCAAAAGATTTGGTTTTTGGTGAATCGATTACAGTTATGGATGCGATCGCATGAGTCAATTTACGCTTTCCATTGATTGTGGTGGACTCTTTCTTAAAAGCTGTGTTCTAGATGAATCCGGAACCATGCACGCTGCTCCAACTCGAGTGTCAACTCCGTATCCACTTTCCACTACGAGATTTCTCGATACAGTCCAAGAGATTGCAGATTCACTTCCAAAATCTCAACGTGTAACCGTTGGCTTGCCTGGCATGATTCGTAACGGCGTTGTTGTTGCGACTCCGCACTACATTAACGATGCAGGCCCACATACCCGTATGAACCCTGAGTTAAAAGATCAATGGTGGGGTTTTGATGCTGAAGCGGCTGTATCTAAGCGACTTGGAATTCCCGCAAAGGTACTCAACGATGCTGAGGTTCATGGCGCTGGCGTTGTGACTGGTACTGGTTTAGAAATTGTCATCACGCTCGGAACAGGTCTTGGTTTTGCGGTTTTCCATGGCGGCAAATTGTCGCCACACTTTGAACTTTCTCATGCGACAGTGCGTCGCAATACAACATATGACACATGGATCGGCGATCGCGAACGCCGCCGTATGGGTAACACTTTCTGGTCACGTCGTGTGCGCTTAATGGTCTCTGAACTTCGCCCCGTCTTTTTGTGGGACCGTCTTTATATTGGTGGCGGAAATTCACACAGCATTCAACAACGCGATTTAGCGTTGATGGGAGATGACGTTGTCATCGTTCCAAACTCTGCCGGCGTTGCTGGCGGAGTTCGCGCGTGGCAGCTCTAATCAGTAACAATAATTTTTCCAGACTCCTCGCGAACTGGAATACTCTCCAGCGGGTGGGCAGCTGGACCGCGCAAAACCTGGCCATTGTTAACGTCGAAGAGTGCATTGTGACAAGGGCAATGAAAGCCCTCTTTCTCAATATTAACCTTGCAACCTTGGTGCGTACAGATGTCGGATAAAGCAATCAGATTGCTTTCACTTCGAATCACTATGTAACCCTTTTGATAACCATAGCGATTGATTCCTTCAAACTTTTTTACAGAATTTGAAGGCAGTTCGTTAGCTTGTGCGATAACAATATCTTTCTTCTCGACTATTCGTGGCGTTACAGATGGAGTAGGCGATGGCGAATTTACTTCAGGGGATTTAGTGGGAGCAGGAGTTGAAAGTACTTTGCCTGAATCCCAAGTAAGGATCATTTTTCCATTAACCTTGCTTTTTACCGCGGTGAATACTCGACCCTGAAAACTAACCTTTTGACCAACAAATTTGGGCTGAAACTTCGGTTTGGTGACAGCGAAGAGCGCTAGAGGCTTTTGAAAAATAGCAATAAGTAAACTCAAGGTAAATATCCGTCGACGAATCTGACTCATGTAGGCACGCTAAACCTTTGGAATGAATTTCTCGTTAAATTTAGACATCGTTTCACAGAATTGATTTTTTCAAAACTTCTTATTCGCTTAACCATACATTCTCATTCAGCCGTGAAACTCACCCCCACAGGAGCCTTCCTGCAAAACCTAAGGAGTTGTATTAATGAAGACTAGATACAAGATTGCCGCAGGCGTTGCGGTAATTGCATTGGTAGGTGGAACCTCTACCGCCTACTCATTACTAAATAAACCTGACTACATTCTTCCCACGACCGATGCAGCTGAGATTACTCCCCTCGTCTTTGCTGGAGATGTGATTTCAGGCTTAACAATCCGTGGAATCCCAGATGGAATGGGTGCAATGCGTGACGAAGATGGAAACGTTGTCCTTCTCTCCACTCACGAAGTTCCTTCCTATGGAGCAGTAGGAGCGCTAGCGAAAGCTGCCGGAAAAGGTCAACCAGTTCTCGGAACATCAATTTCCAAGATCACTTTTAGCCCAACTGGGAAGCGCCCACTTGCTGCATCTAACTTCATCACTTCATGGAGTTTTTACAATTACAACACAAAGCAATATCAAAACAATTTAACCGGAGTAGCTCCTGCAGGAACTACCGCTGGCATGGATAACTTCATCAGCCGTTTTTGCTCAGCAACTCTTGCACCAGCTGGAACATTTGCCTTTAAGAGTGGTGGGTCAACGCTCGGTTATGAAGGAGCAGTGTTCCTAGCTGGCGAGGAAGACGGAGATAGCGGATATGCCCGCGGCTTTGCCTTCGATATGGATGGAAATGGAATTCAACTTCCACGTATGGGTCTTGCATCCTGGGAAAACTTGATGCCAAATCCTAAGCCTGGAATCAATACGGTAGTGCTTGGTAATGAAGACGGTTCTGCAACAGATTCACAATTGTTCCTATATGTAGGAAAAAAGACTGCGTCTGGAACATTTGCAGATAAAGCTGGTCTCACTAATGGCGAGCTAAGCGTTCTTAATGTTCCAAACATCTCCAATGACAATGCTTTCCGAGCAGCTTATGGAAAGAACAAGCCTGTAGATGTGACTTTCAAGAAGACTATTTGGGATGCAGATATTAAAACCCAAGCGGTTGACCATGCGGCTCAAGGAACTGAGTTTGCACGTATTGAAGATGGAGAATGGGACCCAATCAATCCAAACGTCTTCTACTTTGTCACTACTGAATCGAACAAGGATCCAGGTGCTACAAAAGAAAATCCAGCTGAACCCGGTATCTCTCGTGATGGCGGCGGATTCTGGAGACTCACCTTTGTTGACGGTCAAAAGCCTGAATTGGGAGCAAAGTTAGAACTTCTCTTGGATGGTACTGAAGCGCCATATCTCAGCAAGCCTGACAATATGACTGTCACCAAGGATGGAATTGTGCTTCTGCAAGAAGATCCAGGTAACAATGCTCACGTTGCTCGAATCGTAGCTTTCCGGTTATCAGATCAAAAGTTGGCTTCAGTTGCTCAATTTAATCCAGATCATTTTGATAAGACTGGATCTAAATTCATGACAATCGATGAAGAATCTTCAGGAATCATCGATGCGACTTCGCTCATTGCAAAGCCAGGCGACACCGCAAAGTATTTCTACTTCAATGCCCAAGTGCATACTGTAGGTGGATATACAGCGCGCCCTGATCTCACGACTAAAACTTCCTCAGGAATCCTTAAATTTAATCAGAAAACGCTTGAAGGTGGAGCTTTCTATCTTCTCAAGATTTCTGATTGGAAGAAGGTTTTTGAAGCTTAGTTCCGGGACGAACAACTAAATAAGTAAGGCCCTGTGCTCTACATCGAGGGGGAGCACAGGGCCTTTCTACTTAAATTAGCTTCTGAGTGTTTTAGCGAAATCGCGGAATTCTTCCACTAATTTATCGATCTCAGCCTGTCCGTGAGCAAGCGAAATTAGCCACTGCTCATCAAGTCCCGGCGGAGTCATAATTCCGCGGTTAATTGCAAATAACCAATGTGCTTCGGCAACACCAAAATCGGTTGCTTTGTAGTCACGGTAATTACGCACTGGTGTTGTTGACCAGGTAACGCAACCTTTAACTCCGAAACCAACTGTGTGTGCTGGTAGCTGATATTCATCGATGATGTCACCGATACGGGTCAAAGCCTGCATATTGAATTCTTCAGCGACTTCAAGTGCGCTGTCAGAACAGATGCGTTCCATAGCGCGAACGCCCGCCATGGCAAGTGGGTTTGCGTTAAAGGTACCGAAATGTGGCATCTTTCCATTGGTAACAAAATCCATAAAGTGCTTCTTGCCACCAAATGCAGCAAGCGGAAGCCCGCCACCAATTGATTTTGCAAGAGTAATGAGATCTGGTTTTACACCAAGACGAGTTGACGCACCGTGTGCTCCTGCAGTTAATCCCGTCTTTACCTCATCAAAGATCAGAACAATCTTGTATTTGTCGCAAAGTTCGCGGACTCTTTCAAGATAACCAGCATCAGGCAGAACAATTGCAATATTTTCTAGAACTGGTTCAAGGATAAATCCTGCAATCTTGCTGGCATGTTCTTCAAAAATTCGCTCAAGCGCATCAGCGTTATTAAAGGGAACAACGAAGACTTCTCCGGGTGCAAGGGTTGGATCAACATAAGGAGTTGGGTTCTCTTCATCGCCTGCTTTATCTAGCGGCGGTTTAGTTGAAACGACAAGTGGGTCGTAGCTACCGTGGTAACCACCTTCGATTTTTACGATGGCGGATTCTCCAGTAGCGGCCCTGGCAACACGAAGGGCGTACATCGTTGCCTCGGTGCCAGAGTTTGTAAATCGAACTTGATCGATGCCAAATCGCTGGCAGATGAGCTCTGCTGCATCAGTGGAGGTTGGAGATGGAGTAACAAAGAGCATGCCTTGCTTGAGCTGAGCCTGTATCTCTTCAATCACGATTGGGTTGAGGTGGCCAGCTAACATTGCGCCAAAGCCCATCGAGAGGTCGAGCAATTGGCGACCGTCGACATCGGTCATGTAGGCGCCACTCGCTGAAGCGATGGAGATCGGATAGGGATTCCAATGCTGGAAGCTGGACGGTACGCCAAGCGGCATCGTGCGCGAAGCGCGGGCATTTTCAGCGCCAGAGGCCTTGGTTGTCTTCGAGAAGAGTTCCCATTCTGCAGAAAGTATTGAAGCTACTTTTTCAGCTGAGATAGGAAGCGATGTTGCAGGGACATACCGATGTGTTGCTATGTGGTGCGATCTGATCGCAGATTGTGTAACCATTGTAAAGCTGTACGGCAAAAGTTTCTGATTTAGAAACCGTTTGAGAAGTACTCTCCTTTGAGTCTTGCGAATTAACGCAGGCCCTATATTACCGAAAGATAAAAAGTTTGCAAGTAGTCACATTTTTACGCATGTTTCCCGCGTGTTGAAGGTAACAAAATTTAATTTTCAAGTCTATTTTCTAGTTTTTTCTTTAAAAATATAAGAATTGCAAAGACTGTTATTAGGAAGAAAATGGCCCAATAACGAAGATATTTTTCAAGAGTTGCAAGTGAATTTGCAAATCCGAAACCCAAAAAAGTGACTATTGTTGAAAATACAACTCCACCAGCTGCATTCCATTTAATAAATGTTCGATAAGGAACACGATTCATTCCGGCAAGCGCCGGAACTAGCGCGCGCAATAGAGCTTGGGCTCTACCAAAAAATATTGCACCACCGTGATAGCGCTCAAAAATTGCTTCAGCAAAATTCCATCGCTTCTGCCCTACAAATTTTCCGATAGCACTTTTTTGTAAGCGAAGACCATAGTGTTTGCCAATTTCATATCCAACTGAATCTCCAAGAATTGCTGCTGAAATTGCAAACAATAAGAAGATCCAAATATTCCAAACATGGGCGTGAGCCAAGACACCTCCAATCAAAAGGGAGGTTTCACCAGGAAGCACGAAACCCACAAATAAGGCCGCTTCAGCGAAGATGAAGAAGATGAGGAGTGCAAATAATGGAATATGCAAATTTCTTGCAACGAGTGAATCTGCAATGTGATGTATCCACTCTGAAATCGACATGCGAGAACTCTATCGGAGCGATAAGGTCGAGATATGAAAGCAGAAACTTCAGTACCAGTTCATGAAATTATTCAGAATCGACGCAGTCCTCGATCATTTAATGAAGCAGCAAAGATTTCACGGGAAGATTTAATAGCAATTCTCGAAGCGGCTCGTTGGGCTCCATCTGCTTTCAATGGGCAGCCTTGGCGTTTTTATGTGGGGCAACGCGGTGATGAAGTCTTTTCACAAATCCTTTCATCGCTGGGCGAGTTCAATCAGTCATGGGCAAAAGCTGCATCTGCCTTAATACTTGTGGCAGGAAAAACAACTCGTGGAGATGGTTCACCACATACGGATTATCAATATGACTGCGGTTTAGCTGCAGCTCAATTAGTTTTCGAAACTCACCATCGCGGAATGATTGCGCATCAAATGACAGGGTTTAATCGCGATGTTGCTCATAAAGTTTTGACAATGGATGTCGACACCACCGCAGTGGTCGTTATTGCAATTGGAGTTCAAGATTCGCACGAAAAGCTGAGTGGACCTTTACAAGAACGTGAACTGGCACCACGCAGCAGATTGCCACTCAATGAGATTGTGGTGAAAGGTTTACCGAATTAAAAGCGAGAGCGAATCTCCCATAAATCCTTAAATACCGGGTTGAAGAGTGTGCTTGCTAAATATTGAACCCCACTAGATCCACCAGTACCTTGTTTATGGCCAATGGTGCGTTCGACCATTTTTACATGGCGATATCGCCATTCTTGGATTCCTTCATCAATATCCACTAAGCGCTCAGAGACAAGTGCTGCTTCGGGATCTTTTTGGTGAACAGCAAGAAGCACATCTTGAATTTCTTGGTTGGATTGATATGCAATTGACTTGTCGCGATTGATGACATCTGCTGGCAGCTGATAACCCCTAACTTTTAGATATTCAAGAAATGAATCCCAAATTGAATTCTGTGTTGTTATAGCCTTGATCTCTGCTTGGATCTCAGGGGGTAAATGCCCCGCCATCTTGTTATCGCGTCGACCGAGAAGTGCTTCCACCTTTCTAAATTGTGCAGATTGAAAGCCACTTGAAGAGGCGAGATAACCACGGAATGCATTGAACTGAAGCGGGGTCATTGTTTCCAAAATATCTACCTGCGCGACACAGACCTTCATGATGGTGCGAATTCGCCCAAGAATAGAGAGCGCATAATGCGTATCTCCAGATTCAAGCGCTTTCTGGGCTTTGCTGAATTCGTGAATTAGCTGTTTAAACCAGAGCTCATATGTTTGGTGAATGATGATAAAAAGCATTTCATCATGTTCTGGACCTTCAGATAATGGTTTTTGAAGTTTAAGTAATTCATCGACTGCTAAATATGAAGAATAAGTCAGTGCAGAATCAAAATTTTCGCTCATGTCACTCTCGAATCTGATCCTTGGATTTTTTCATATTGTCGAGTCTCGGTGAGATCTCTGATTCTCTGGAATCCATCCCATACCTCGATATATGAAGTTGGTAGAGGTGCGATGGCTAAACGGATGGAATTCGGAGTGCGATAGTCCGGAATAACATTTGCGAATTTTCGAAGTGCTACACATATGCGCGCTGCATCCGGATGTCCGATCGAGATATGACCTCCACGCTCTTTCGGATTTCGAGAGGTGAGAAGCGAATAGCCAAGCGGAGCCAACCAACTGTCATAGAGATCAATCATCATTTGAGTACCAGTTGCAGCTTTCTGTGCGATTGCAGAAATTCCTGCCTCTTCAATCATCGAGTAAGCAACCTGCACGCCGCGAATTCCAATGATTGATGGGCTGGCAATTTGAAATCCGCGTATTCCATCGGCTTTCTCAAAACGCGGCCCCATTCCAAATTGATCTTCATTGGCAAACCAACCTTGAATCGGAACCTGCAAATCTTTTTGAATACTCTTATTTACATACAACCACGCAGGAGAACCTGGACCTGAATTTCCATATTTATAGGTGCACCCCACTGCCAAATCAACGTCATTCTTATCGAAATTTAATTCAATAGCACCAGCGGCATGGCTGGCATCCCAGACTACGAGAGCACCATATGAACGCGCGAGATCAGTAATTGACTTGATATCTGTTCTTGCACCCGAGCGATATTGAATGACTTCAAAAGTAACGAGCGCAACATCCTCTGACATATGTGGCTTTAGAATTTCAGTGGTGATTAATTCATTTTCAGCAATCGCAGGATTTTCATTATCGATAATGATTAGATTCAAACCAAATTGCTCAGCTATACCTTCAAGAATGTATCTATCTGTTGGAAAATTCGCGGCATCAGTGATGATGGTCTTTCTTCCGGGACGAGCCTTTATCGCTGCCACGCAGAGTTGATAGAAATTCACTGAGGTGGTGTCACAGACCAAAACTTGACCTGCTGCAGCGCCTAAAACCGCTCGTCCCAACAAGTCGCCTGCTACTTGAGCCTCATCAATCCAATGGCTCCATCCTGTGACAACTTCATTTCCCCACTCATGTGAAAGAAAATCACTCACAGCCTTGACGGTGGCATGAGGGAGTCGGCCCAGAGAATTGCCATCTAAATAGCAGAGATTGGGATCTGTGATGACAAACTTATTTCGATAATGAGCAAGCGGGTCATTTTTATCTAGTTCGATCGCATATTCGCGGTCAGTAACCTTCATTGTTCAAAGGTACGCTTTCTCACCATGTCGCGCAACAACCCGTTAATTCAAAGCGAAATACAATAATCAAATGTCAGCAAGGACTCAGCGCTTAGATTTTCTCGCTGCGCTATCTGGATTGATGATTGCAGTCCAAGCGCGAGCTAATGGTGAACTTGCACACCTTACTGGTAACGGGATAGAAGCAGCGCTAGTTTCATTTGGTTCTGGGTTGGTCATCATCAGCGTCATCGCTCTCTTTAACCCAGCGATAAAAGATGGAGTTCGTAATTTGCGAGCAGCCGTTTCTCAAAAAGATATTCCAAGTTGGACTCTCTTTGCAGGAACGCTTGGCGGAAGTTTTGTTGCTGTACAAACTCACATTGTTCCTCTAATAGGAGTTGCAATTTATTCAGTAGCTTCCATCGCGGGTCAAACCGCAGCATCACTCTTGGTTGATCGAGTTGGATTAACTGGAGGAGGAAAGAAACACATCACCCCGAGGCGAATAGGGGCTGCATTCTTTACTGTCTTTGCAGTGTTGATCTCTGTCTTAGACAGAATTGATGCAAAAAACTTGTCGCTTATTGCTGTTGCGTTAGGGTGTTTAGCGGGTGCAATTGTTGGAGTTCAACGAGCTCTCAACGGTCAAATAAATGAGTATTCCCATCAAAGCTTTACGACATCGCTTCTAAACTTCATTATGGGAACTAGTTTTCTTCTCGTATTCCTCTTGATTTCACTTGCTTTCGGTAAGAACGAATTAGTGCCGCTACCTGCTGGTCCTTGGTGGATTTATACAGGTGGAGTCATCGGAGTCATCTATATTGCTTTTACTTCAACAATTGTGCAGCACTTAGGAGTTCTCACCTTCACGCTCTATAGCGTTGGTGGTCAGTTAGTCGGTTCACTCCTTATTGACCTGTATTCACCAACTCAAGGCGTGCAAGTGAGCGCTTACTTAGTTACAGGGATTGCTATGACATATATTGGCGTTATCGTGGGCGGCGTAAATAATTCACAATCCCGGAAACGATTGACGCAATAATAAAGAAGGCGGCAATTGCGTAAGAAGATGTCTTGACCCAGGGGATTGTTGCTGCGTAATAACCAGACAAGGTAATTCCAACTCCCCATAAAAGGGCACCTAAAGCATTTGCAGAGAGAAATCTGTAGTAATTCATCCGTGAAATTCCGGCTATTGGAGGAACAAAGGTACGAATCCACGGAAAGAAACGTGCTGCAACAACTGCCCACCAACCGGTCTTTTCATAAAATGCTTCAGAGCGCGCAATCATGCGTTGAACACGCGGAGATTTTCTTTTATCTAAGTAGGGACGACCGACTTTTCGCCCCAGCACAAATCCCACTTGATCTCCAATAAAGGCAGCCATAAAGATGATTGTGACGAGCAGTGTGATGTCTATATCACCATGAGCTGCTGCAACTAATCCTGCGCTAAAGAGAACAGAATCTCCGGGAAGAAAAAAACCGAAGAGTAAACCGGTTTCTATAAAGACTATTGCACCAACAATGAGGTAGAAAATTACTGGAGCAAGTGATGAAAATTGCTCATCAAATGTGCCTAAAAGTTCCATCAAACCGATTTCTTCACGGCAGCGGCAACTTGCGAAACTACATTTGAATCAAAGACGCTCGGCACAATAAAGGAGGTATTCAACTGAGCCTCGGTCACGCAATCCGCAATGGCTTCGGCAGCTGCAACTAATAACTTGTCAGTGATTTTATGTGCATGAGCATCAAGTAATCCACGGAAGATTCCGGGAAAGGCGAGAACGTTATTAATTTGATTAGGCTGATCGCTGCGACCAGTAGCTACAACTGCTGCATACTTTCGAGCAATTGTTGGGTCTATCTCGGGATCTGGGTTTGCTAAGGCAAAAACTATGGCGCCTTTGTTCATCACCTTCATATCGTCTTCGGTGAGAACACCAGGAGCGCTGACCCCAATAAATATATCTGCGCCTTGCATCGCTTCATGGATAGAACCTTTGAAGTTCTCTCTATTTGAATTTTCAATAAACCAGGCACGCATCTCATCTTCTGCTTGTGAATCTTTGCAAATCACGCCATCTTTATCAAAGGCGATAATGTTGGTTGCACCGCTTAGAACGAGCAAGCGCGCAACTGCGGTACCTGCTGCTCCTGCTCCACTCATCACGATCTTGGTATGCGCAATATTTTTCTTCACTAGTTTTAAT
>OGWM01000147.1_pt1 | contig 10969 bp, 35 predicted proteins | sample 1576041 | NCBI WGS metagenome assembly OGWM01 (sample SAMN07581538, study PRJEB24739) | freshwater metagenome | place: Singapore | collected 2015-01
CCCTATCCTACACTCTTTCCCTACACGACGCTCTTCCGATCTGTTTCCCAGTCACGATAAATCTCCAAATCGCCTCCATCATATTCATCGGGATCATTCAGCACCATGGACATAGACATCTTGCGAGTCACGGTCATTTCATTGTAGACTCCGATATCCAGATGCCAGTTATAGAAACCTTCGTTATTTTCCTCGTAAATAGTATATTGTAATGGTTCATGTAACCCATCAATATTGAAACGAAAGACTTCGTTATTTGCCTTGCGACCATATGCCACCAACTTCTCGAATAACCAATCAATATTCTTTTCGTATTGTATCCAACCAGCCTTTGATCTGCGAGTCTTACTTTCAATAGTATTAGCGGTACTGGTGCCTACATTCTTGATATCTAAATAATTCTCCAGCATCTGTATCATTGTACATTCATTATGACTAAATGCCCCGGAAAATTTAACCAGAGAAGTGCCCTCATTGGGATTGGTCAACGAATTAAATTTATAAAAAGACTTCATGGCATTATTCTGGACAGAATAACATTTGGACTCAGATGTTTGTCATAAAAAGTCTTTATCATATCTGTTGATATCTTGTGTTCCGTGATAAACTCCAGTATCTCCTTACCTCTTAGATGAGATTTTATAATAATAAAAGGTTTTTGACAATCAGTATTCTCAAACTCACTTGGCAAGGTATCAAACGAATCCTCCTGAAAGTAAATAGGAATCGTATTGGTTGCTAAGGATTCGGCGAACCGACCAGGTATTTGTCCCGGTGCTCTGATCAATCGACCATTGGTGTGTCTAAAGTATCTGGGAACGGTAATAGCAGACAGTATCGAATATTTGGAATAGCTCAGAGCCTTCATATAATCCTCGGTGTGTCGAAATAGATTAAACTCACTCGGTTCTCTGCCTGCAGTATAAATCAACAGATTCATATTTCGATGCAGCATCATATCACCGATACGCATTATTCGATAACCCTTGGATGATCCAATGTAACAAAAATCTATATTCTTTTGCTGTACACTTGAATCTCTATAGACAATCGGTAGAATGGGTGTATAGACACACTTTTTGGCAATGTTCTGATCTAGGCCCTTCTCCTGCAGTATTGCAATGATAGCCTCATTGAATAAGACAATTCTATCAGAAAAAGCAACGTTATTTACAATTATCAGTAAATCATTTCTGGGCCAAGAATCTGGTATCAGTGTCACGATCTTTAGATTGGCACCATTGTTTCTCAAGAACACAATCGCATTGATCAGTTGCAATAACTTCTCGTTTTCCTTTATATTGAAATTACACTCAAGTACAACGATAACCGGGTCGTGTTCTTCGAACTGGGTCTGCAACTGCGTCTGCAACTGCGTCTGCAACTGCGCCAACGACTTCTTGACATCAACAAGCATACAATTCTCATTCGTACTCCAAATTGCAGATGAGACTTTGTAACCCACATGCTCAAGTGATTTTCTTATATGATAACCGAAATCCGCCTGAACCCAGTGCTCCCCAATATTGTACTGATTCTCCCCGGTAGTTATGTGGGGAAAGGCAATGAGAAAGCAATGCTTCACATCTTGGTCCATTTGTTAATCAAAAGTTCATTGATATTGGTGGCAATGTTAAACCCCCAATCCCTGTTATTGATATACGCTTTCTCATATGCATCGGAACCAATCTCGGCATCAATAAATCCACGTATCTGAAAAGAAAATTGATCAGCAAAATCTTCATCATCAATTAGATTCTTATATTGAGTCTTTTCTATTAAGCGTCGTATCATAGCAATATCTGAAGAACCATCAATCAAATTCTCAATTTCTTCATCAGATAGTATATCGTTTATTTTCATATTATTCTTAATAATAATCTCCGTTTAGTTGGTCCAATAAGTAATTATAGACACGCTTATAGTCAGTCTCCCACAAGATAATAGGTGAGGTATCGAATGCTTTATTATGAGAATTCCACCAGTTATTTACCAGATTAATCCCAAGAGCAGATTCCAGTATACGATCGCATATTTGCCTAGCATAGTACTTAGTAGTATCGGTATTTTGCATATTTTTCCCCAGTAAGATTTCTTAGGTATTCTTGAAATAGAATCGTTTAGATATTCTATATATGAGTAATGATTAGGAATAGAATGAGAAAGAAATTTATTAGTAACATCGCGACCTATTAGGGAGCACAGTTAGGGAGCACAGGGAGCGTACATGGTAAAAACTCAGGTTGCGTATAAACCCTACCCTAAAAATATGAGACTCGATTTGGAATCTATAGTCAAAAACTATATCGAGTCTTTTTCAATTCATTCTCTCAGAAGCCCAGGGCCAGCAGCGTCCCCAGAACTACTAGGCCTACGCTACATACAAATCCTATGACCATATCCCAATTCTCCGCTCTCATGCTGCCTCCCCCATCCAGCTCTGTACATCACCCAACGGCTTCATTCTACCGAGAAACTTTACATTGAAGGGGTGAAACTCTTGAAACTTCTTGGGTCCCATCTCAGCCTCAGCACGGCCCAGCATAGCGACCAGATACCTTATGATCTGAGCATCAGTGACTCCGTTCTCTCGCGCAGTCTGCACAGCGACGCTGATCTCTTTGCTAGCCTGTACTTCGCGATCTATGGACTGTCTTAAACTCTTTCTCATTTGCTGTTCCTTTTTATTTACCATACCCATATATTAACATCGTTAGGTACCCGAGTCAAGTGAAGGGTTACTGTCCCTGACCCTGATTGCGAGTAGCCTGCACGAAGTCTCTGATCAGCTCTTTCTGCTTGGTCTTGGGCAAGAACTTGATGTAGTGAATGAGAGTGCTGTGCAAATAGCCGACTTCGTAGTGGCTAGCGCCCCCATCCAATGTGAAGCGTTGCTCTACTGCTTGGTTGAACTTCTTCAGAACGAGCTCTAGATTGTTCTGATTCTCGGTATACCACATACTCATACTAGTCCTCGTAAGCCTCATTGAGAAACACGTCACCCATGTCACGATCCTCTAAGCGATACTGCTCGAGCACTTCTGCGAACGCTGCCTCTACCCATTGCATTGGGACGTTGTACTTTCTGGAGATCAGCTCCAAGCTGTGCTCACCTCGTATGATCTCTTCTTGAAGATCAATCATCAGATCCTTCATCTTTGTTCCTTTTTTTACCATAACATAAGCATAACACCTTTTGAATACCCTGTCAACCTGCAGGGGTATGCCAAGTCCTCTCTTGGCATTCTTTCCAGGTTCGCTCAATCCATTTGAGCCATTCTTCGCGGGTCATCATGCTGCCACCTTATCTGCGTTGCGAAGTAGAATGGCCCGTAGTACAGCTTCCTGACGAGGGCTAAGCTTACCCGTATAGTCCGCGTATCGAACCAGTTTAGCTGCCATGATGTGGTCTGCTTTGGGGAGCTTCTGTAGAATGTAGACTATGTCTGCGATCAGAATTGCTTGATCGAGTGCTTGATCTGAGATCATTTCGTTTCCTTTGTTCTTTACCATACCATTAGCATAACACCATTTGATACCCGAGTCAAGCAAAGGGTCTTTAGACCTCTACGGGTCTTCGGTCTCTTACAGCATTGACATTCTCATGATCTATAAGCAAGCGATCAGCAGGCTCTTGGCGCCATGGCATGTGCAGTAGCTTGTCAAGCACTAGCGTATGCTGTACCCCACCCCCATACTTCACTCTACTGGACTCCACATAGCCCTCTACATTATAGTCCCCGAAGGGGTAACGAGCGCTGATATGCTTACCCTCTAAGTTCCACTGCATCGAATTCTCCTTTACCATGTGCTAATTATATAGAGAGTAGTACTCTGAGTCAAATAGCTGAGCACACTGAAGGGTTACTGAGATTGTCATCTGACCCCGGGACTGGGTGACAATTGAGCGCTTGACAAGGCAAACAAAAGGGCTATGCTTGACATAGATGCCGAAACTTTATCCAAACTAGGCATTATAAATACATGTTCAGCACCAAAAACCACACATAACTATAGGCTCGATTGCTACTTTCGTAGGGGCTATCTAGCACAATTTTCTACTGTAATACTACCGTCTAGCAGCAGAATATATTGCAAAGATCCCTATATACGCTATCTACACTAGTGCTAAACCGATCAAATCCTACAAGCTAAACTTACTCAGATACTCTCTAGCTTCCCCTACATCGTCATTCACTATCGTATCCATCGTTGCTGCAATCATCATTTCTTTCACCAGTATTACTTCTCTTACCGGAAAGACTTCAAAAAGCATCTGTACTTCTCTTTCCGTTTCACATTCCCATAGTGCATCTGCTATGATATGCTGCTTTGCTGATAGACCTTCGATATGAATCATACTAGATCCTCCGGTAAATAGTCTCTCAATACGTCTTTGGGCACGAAAGCTAGCATTTCCTCTATACCGGAGAAGTAACCTGCTTCTACATCTTTTCGAATCTGATCTAATACTGCATCCATCAGAGTATCTACGTCGTTCATATTAGGCTCCTACAGCGAAAATTTTGCTGGGATTGAAAGCACCCTTGTTCTTGCCTTTTGCGGTGCTGATCTTGGGTGCTTTACGTGCTTTGACCTGAGTCACTACACCACCTTTTGCTAGAAACTCTGCTATTGCTGCTTCTGTTGCTACTCGGACATCTGCTTTAGTATTGATCTGCATCTTTATCTCCTATCTTTCACTATAACCATAGTCTAACACCGTTTGAATACCCTGTCAACCGAAAGGGTTATTCCTGCCAAGCTCGTTCTTGGCAAGCTTGCCAAGTCTTTGCGATCCATTCTTGGAACTGCTTCTCTGTGATTGGTGTGGCCATAGCCTCTTCAACTACAAAATCCTTATGGACCACAAAAGACCCTGCACCGTGTGCTGTGGGTGCCAGTTCGATCATGTCACCCAGGGTGCTGATCACAAAGTATTCAACATCTTTGTAAATGGCTTTCATATCTGCTCCTAGTATGCTGCTGGTTTCGGGTTCTCTAAATACTCGTCCTGCAGTCGATTCAACCGACTCTCGTATCGAGAAAAGCGTTTCGCCAGCATCACTAGTCTCATGATACCATCACGCTCGTACTCTGTCATGTCCCGCAGAAACTCTTTGTTATCCAAATTGTCCTCAAAGTTGTCCAAACACTGGGCCAGCTCATTCGCGGTATTCTCGTACATACAATAACTCATACTTGGCATCTTTATTCCCTATCTCTCACTATAACCATATGATAACACCATTTGATACCCGAGTCAAATGATGGGGTATCAACTCCTCACTGACCGACGCTGAAAATCACGCCGCATCTGCCAACGACTAACGATCGCACGTCGCATCTGCCAACGACTAACGATCAGGGTCAATCTGGTGTGGAGGAATCCAGCACTGAGAACTCTGACCAAGCCGTCTACGACCTCTGCAACACCAAACAGGACATTAGCTCTACGTCCTGCTGCATGTAGATTACGCTCAATCATGATCTGCTCCTTGCTTCTTTGTTCTTCACCATACCATAATGATAACACCGAGAGGATTCTGTGTCAACCTCCGAGAGAATTCCCGAGCGCAGCGAAGGGCTGCTTGACTTCTGAACCAAAAGGGGGAAAAGTATTTATTGTCGAGAAAGTGCTTACTTTTTAAGCATATAAATATGGGATTTTCTAAAGGCTCGATGTGCTACTTTCGTAGGGGGTAAAAATAGCGCTTTTCTAAAGATTACCAGTAGAATATTTTGCTATCTCAATGCTCAGCAGCATCTTATATTGCTATCCAACACCGAGAGCATCCATGCTCCCTAGAGAGCATCCATTACTCCCTATACAAGACAAGAGCGGGACTCTACCCCGCTCATTACATTCGCCTATTGCTCGCTTCTCTACCGATAATCTTTCCAATTCCCTAATAGCTCATTATCACCAAATCCTGCTGTATACGCTGCTATCTCATTAGCACTCATATCTACCATATCGATTCGAGTGCTACTGTAGCTATCCCCTACGTAATAATGAGGGTTGAATCCTCTACGATAATACGAGTCTGCTGTACCTCTATCGTACGGTCCTCCGTGTCTTTGACTGTACAGTTGCTGATGCTGTTCGATGAGATCTTCTACAAGCATTCCTTACTCCTCTGATACTAGAAATTCTTTGATCAGTTCTGCTTTGACGTTCATTAGAAGAGCGTAGATCGCATCCGTGAGACCGTTCTGTACGTCTTCTACAATCTGCTCTACTGCTAAATCAATGAGATCGTTCATCGCTTATGCTCCCACTGCAAAGATCTTGGTTGCGTTGAACGCTCCCTTGTTCTTACCTTTTGCTGTAGCGGACTTGGGAGTCTTACGAGCTTTGACCTGAGTAATCACGTTACCTTTTGCCAGGAATGCTGCGATTGCTGCTTCTGTTTCTGCTCTGATGTCTGCTTTGTGATTGATCTGCATTTCGTTTCCTTTGTTCTTTACCATAACCATAGTCTACAGTCTTTTGATACCCGAGTCAAGCAACGGGGTACTAGCGCTCTGGGTTCGATTCGTACTCCTTTTCGAGTCGCTTCAAAAATCCCTCGTGGCGGGCAAACTGCTTCGCCATTCTCATCAGTTCTAGAATCCCGTCACGCTCGTACGTGTTCATGTCCCGCAGAAACTCGTCGTTGTCCAAATTGTCCTCGAGACGATCTAAACACTGGGACATCTCACCTGCAGTATTCTCGAACATACAATAGCTCATTGAGGGCATCTCTATCTCCTGTTACTGTTCTTCACCATACCACTATTCTAACACCAATTGATACCCGAGTCAACCGTATGGGTACTACGAAGTTCTAGTAGGGTTTGATATTGATGGGTTCGACGCTGGGGTCGCTTGACACTATAGAGCACTCGAATCCGAGGGCCCGAGCGTGAGCTATCGCTTCTTCTAGGGAGCTAAATGATCCCTTGTTGAGTCTGAAGTTGACCATATGAACGGTGTAAGTACTCATTTTACATGTATCCGAGTGCGTCCGTTGAAGCCGTCGACAAGCTTGACACTGAAACCATTTGATGTTAGTGCTTTGATGGTAGGTCCGTAGTTGTACCGAATACCCCAGATTTTGACACTGCGAGTTCCGTCTACTAGCTTGTCGTTGAAGATCACTGCGTCTGGTCCAACTACACTACGAATCACCTTAGTCATTTTGCTGGTCATTTGGGTTCCTTTCTTTACCATAACCATATACTAACACCAATTGATACCCGTGTCAACCGAAGGGTTACTCGAGTCCGAAGTGTTTCTGCAAAGTCTCATCGGCACTCAATACGTTATATTGAATACCATCCACGTGTACGTCTGTAGTGTAATCCTCCAGTAGATCCATGCATTCTCTGATAATTAACTCGGCGAACTTTTCAATACGTATGTTGATACTGTCTGATGGGTATCTCATCAGATCTGCCTGTAGAGCTAGTTCTCGAATTCGTTCGTTCATTCTTCAACTCCGAAATGTAGTCTAATCGCTAGCCCACAAGTTCTACTTCCGCGATGAATGTAATTCTCATCGGCGACATTAGCACATTCTTCTATAATCAACTCGGCGAACTTGTCATACACTTTTTCTAATTGTTCGGAAGATAGTGTAGTCCAAGTTTCAGGCACTGCTTGATCATGTGCTTGTCCCAATAGTTGTTTAATTCGTTCGTTCATCTGCACACCTCAATATCAGCGTTGGGTTCTGCTCTAGCAGCATTTCTATATTCGTGTACTAGTTCAAAAAGACCATAGTAATTACCCCAACCATTCTCAGGGTTATACTGTTTAAGACGATCTTTTTCTTGAATCAGAATATTCAAGGCTTCGTCCAGAAGTTCTGCGTTGTCGCTTGCTTTCTGTAGTGGAGGTTCGCATTCGTCTGGACGCCACAGAATGTTATACAAAGTCAAACCATTAGCTAAGACTACTTTGCTAGCCATTTTACCTAGATTGTGAGTAATGTTGCCAGAATAAACCGCAGTTGGCTTGGTAATCATTAATCTAACATCAAGACTCATACTTACCTCTCGTAAAAGCAAACTGACTCATCGTAACCAATGGCATCGAAGATTTCTTCGAGCACTGCGGTATCTCGCATCTCACGAACCTTGGGACGGGTCATTGTAATAGTTTCGATCAAAGATATTACTTTTGGCCAGGGCATATTGAAACGCTTTGCGGTGTCAATCACTCTTGACACTGCCTCATCGCCCTCAGAACTGAACATACCAAATTGACTCTGAAACATATATGACTCCTTGTTCTTCACCATACCGCTATTCTAACACCAAAAGGTACCCGAGTCAAGCAACGGGTTACTCGAGCTCGTACTGCTCGTCATACCAGTTATCATTAGTGCAGTGGTCTTGCTCCATTTGCATCTCACACAGCATATCCCAGCACAGCTCGACGTCTTTCAGCGACACTTTGTGCTTCTTAGCGATTGCTTGAAAATCGAGCAAACCCATTTCGATATCTTCTTGAATGCCGATTACCAGATCACTCATACCCATAACTTCTCCTATCTTTCACTATAACAATAGTATAATACCTTTTGATTCCCGAGTCAAATGCTCGGGAACTGCGCTTTGCGCGCTGCGATAATTTTGATTGCTTGCCCTGCTGCTTCACGGGCATTGGTGTAAGCGTAGTCGTCGCTAAAACTGTTGAATTTTTGGAATGTTTCCCACGCTGAGGTATCAGAATCTCGTACTTCTACAAGGATATCTGCACCACTTACTCGGGGGTCTGCACCGGTGCTAATGACTCTGACGAGTCCGAAATCATTTACTACTCGCATTTTCTGTTCCTTATCTTTCACTATAACATAAGTCTATAGCCAAATGAAACAGAAGTCAAGTGCCCTAGCGGGCTGAAGGGTTACTTTGTGTTCTTTGCCAAACGCTCATTTTCTCGTTTGTTTACTGGATGTTCCCAGGTCTCTCGATGATTCCAGACTAGGGATCCTTCATGATGTCGTTCGTTATTGTGATTTACAGAACGATCGACCTGAGTAACCTTCTTACCACTACCACTTAAATGAAATTGAAGCATGGTTCTATAGCCAGGCTTTTCCTTGTCAACGTACTTATTAGGACCATGAACAGCATAAACATGTTCAAACCATGACGTCTTTCAAACTTAAAACCTACCTTGGCGCCCAAACTCATTTGCGGAGACATGTGTCTCTTAAATTGTTCATGCTTAGCAATCAAAAGAGCCTTTGGTTTACCAATATGAGCTTCTAAATCATGATACGACATAACACCTGTATGCTCATCTGGCTTAGAATAAGAATTAGCTTCTCTTAATTGCTTAAACGTTTTCATTTATTTTTCTTATTGGGTTAAATCTTAATTATTTATAATCCTTTGTTTGATTACGTCTTTAGCGGCACGCAGAGCAGCGTTCCAGGAGGGAGTATCGTATGGATCACCGTCAGTGCCTACACCACTGTAACCCATTAGATCATCAAGAACTTCTATAGCGATAGGGATATCCGAGAAGTTACAGGTACAGCATTCAAACTCTGGGTCATGTCTATCAATAAGCATAAAATCCCAGTCAGGGCATTGGTGTTTGAATTTATTCATGTCCAAAGTGTTTCTTAATCTTGTTTGCACTGCGCTTATAGAACTTTTCTTCTACATCATAATCAATAGCAGGTGCCATGGAATCGGGTTCAAGTGCTAATAGGCAATCTTGTATAATCAGGTCAGCAAACTTTTCTAAACTGGAATTGTGATTACCAGCCCAACCGATACCTTCATCTTTAATGTATTGAAATCCAGCCTGTTTGGCAAGTTCTTTAATTCGTTCGTTCATGAACGATACTCCAATTTGATGCACTTCCATCCATTGCGCTTGCACCACCAAAGATTATATAACGCTTTAAGTAAGCTCTCGCCAGAGTAAATCTCTAACCAGTAAAAGTGGTCACTACCTACTGCTGATTCCCAGGCCTTAACTTCGTAGGTATTTCCCATTACCAATCTCTATGATCAGTGATAGTGACGACAAAATCACCATCTGTATCTTTGTGAGTAATTTGGAAGGTGGCTCGGAGTTCATAGCCAATACCAGAGTCTTCATCATGTTGAGTAAGAGTAACAAATCCTACATTGCCAGTGGTATGAATGGTATCAAAGAGTTCTTTAATTCTCTCTATTTCTCGCTTACATAATCTAATAGTGTTCATTGATTAAATCCAAAAAATCTTCGCACTTTGTAAATCCAAGAATTGGTTTTTCTTTCTTGTTGCAATTTCATTTGATAATCTATAACCTCAATCGCTTCGCTAAAGTCAATAGGTATACCCATGCGAACCTTATCACTTAGCATTTCAAGGCGCTCATCTTTCATCCATACCTCCATATAGAGCACTATGTAATCTTTCCAACCTTTCAGCAGCCATAATCAATAACATCTTCAATGCTATGTTATCTTGGCTTTCACTGGCCTTACGCAGGGTATTAATTAGTTCTTGATTGGTCATTCCATCTACCTTTATTTAACTCCAATAGTTTAGTATAATAAGCATCACTGAATATGGCACTGGCTATCATTATACCAAACATCGCACCCGCTCCAACGAACAAATAAAATAGATCAATATAGCCTATAACCAATACGGCCGCTAAGATGCTGAAGTATTTCAAGACTAACTTGATTGCGTACCATCTTGCTTGCGATTCAATGTTCACCCTATAACCTCACTAAATGTTGTTTTACCATATTGTGTAGAGTATGACCATCGTTTATGGCACTCTATACAGTCTATGGTTCCACTTGTAATATTGCCGTCTGGATTCAAATTATTACCATGCCGGTCATAGACAGGATTGTAGTACACGTCAGTAGTCATGCTATATCCATACACAAACTTACAATGACGGTCGCAATCAGGATTGGGATGTTTCATCCTTCACTTCAAAAATATCGTGACTGGGAAAC
>OGWM01000148.1_pt1 | contig 10967 bp, 36 predicted proteins | sample 1576041 | NCBI WGS metagenome assembly OGWM01 (sample SAMN07581538, study PRJEB24739) | freshwater metagenome | place: Singapore | collected 2015-01
TTTTTTTTTTCAAGCAGAAGACGGCATACGAGATCATAGCCGGTGACTGGAGTTCAGACGTGTGCTCTTCCGATCTGTTTCCCAGTCACGATACATCCATTAAATGCAGCCGCAACCATAACGGCAATCATTAGTTTTTTCATCACAATCTCCATAATTAAAAATACAGTATAACATACTCACCGATTTAGTGAGGCAATTATACACCAATTTTCCGAGGACTCAGAGGCTTGCCCTCATAAGTCACCAGAATATTTACCATTTGTTCAAATACTTTCATAATATACTCCAAAAAATTAACTCACAATTTGTTTAATGATTTCAATAGCCATTTGAACATCGGTAGGATCCAGATTTAATCGGTTAGCAATTTCTAACCAATCCAAATGCCTATCCAATAGTTCTCTCACTTGCAGTATTATGGTATGTTTCATAATATACTCCCTTAATGGCTAACGCATCAACCAGCAATCTCGTTGTCAATAATCCTCCTCATATTGAGGATTTGTTTCAATCATAACATGACCGAATTGAATCACACCTTCCCAATCTTTTTCGCCTCGGCCACCTGAAGTGACAAACGAATTATTAAAATCATAAATTGCACCAAGGTCCAAAAGATTGTCATAATTCTTGGCACGAATATCATCCACTTTGATACAACCGATTAGGCCTGCATCAACTGAATAAGAGTATCCGTATTGGTCGTGATATACGCCATCACCCCATGCGGTTCCATAAGTTGCAAATCGGCGTCCATCTTTCATTTGGAATTCACCATCAATGCATTTCATTCCGTCAATGGTGATAGAACAGAATTCGTCCCATTCTTCATCATCCATAACATAACACAAATCACCAACATAATACTTACCTGCGGGCATACTCATAATTATCTCCAAGTTCTGTGACGTTCAGCAACCCATTCGTTGCCATCATATTCCTCAATGTACCAATTTACATCTTCGGGAATTTCTACAATTTTCAGTCCTGCATAAGGACCATTAATTGAAGTTCCATGTTCTTCAATCATCGAAACAAGGACTGGACAATCTCTTGGTATATCATAATACCAAAAGTTTTCATCCGTAATACCTTTACGGTTTTTGTATTCATCTAATGCGGCTTCAGACAAACCAAAACCACCATAACAATCATTAATAACAATCTTAATCATAAATCAACTCCATAGGATTAACATTTTCTTCCAAAACGGCAATGAGAATTCCTCTTTCCGCTGAATCTTTTATCAACTGTGAAAGTACTCCACTACCATACCCATTTGAACCATAACAACCTTTACGGCAGTTATAGGTCGAACCACTAGCACCATCAAAGAAATAATAGTCACCAGCTTCTGTAACTTTAGTGATTCCAGAATTTAATTTCCAAGAATCAGAACCAAGATAACCACCGTACCAAGATGCAAACACTCGGTAATGCGATTCGTTTTTTTCAGTATTGGTAATCTTTACAATTAGCCATTTATCGGGTGTATATTTACTCACGGTCTACCCTCACACAAACATATGTTACGCCTTTATCAGGCTTCTTTGCCAATCTATTTCTTTCTGTAATACATTCATTCATTACTTTATAATAATCCAAAGGCTGATAATGCATTTCGTAAACACCAGTAAAATCATTTTTAATAACCATTACTGCTACTAGAACAATTTCTAATGTTAACATGTTTATCACAAACCTCCTCTCTTATTTTCAAACGCTTCCTGCGCTTCCAAAGTTCCTACCGAATATCCTTTATCCGAATGGATTAACTCCGCATTTTCAAGACTATTCATAGGAATATCAAAATTATCTAGGATTTGGGCGCCGATATTTTTATGACCTTCATTTTCCATTAGTCCCGCAATTAACGCACATTCCCTAACAATCAATCGGCCAAATTTTTCAAAATCAAAATTACTATCCAGCATAAATCGTTTTTGGTCATAAACTTGATTCCATGCACCACATTGTAGTGCAAGCTCTTCAACTCTTGTCATATCGTGCATTCCTACATTCAAGGTTAAACGGCGTTTTTGGTGGGTCGTTAATTAGTCTTTGAGCTACCTGTTCTCTCATAATACGACATTCTTCATATGATGGTAACTTCAACAATACCGTTTCGGTCATAGTCGCCATTTTATTTGGAAACAACACTACGACCGTAAAGATTAATTCAATCATTCTTTTACTCCGAAATGTTCTTTAATTAAATCGCCTTGTGTCTTACCACCTTCGGCAAGAATCCAATCAACTTTGCCAGCACATTCCTTCACAATTAACTCGGCGAATTTTTCAAATACCCATTCACAATCTTTGAAATCGCCATGTGGATTAGATTGAATCATAAGTTCTTGTATTCGTTTGTTCATTTTTTATACACTTTGCTTTTGGTTGAATTATTAGTTACAGGACAAACAAAATACATGATATCATGCCCCTGTATATCTTCTTCAACATTTAAAAATTCCACATCCGTAGTCAAATGTTCTTCGCCACATTCAGGACAAAGCACAATAAATTGCTCATTCATTCCCAACTCCAAAATGTAATCGAATACGGTCGGCCGCTCCTGAGCTTGTCATTTGAGTGTTACTGCCTTGCTCACAAATATTTACACATTCACGAACCACTAGTTCCACCAATTTCTGCGCTCTTAGCGCCATCTCTGGTGCAGGGTAATCCGCCTGCTTCATTAGTTCCAGTATACGATTATTCATTGATAGTCACCTCGCCAAAATCAAAATACTCATAAACTTCCATAATAATGGCATCAAATATATGATTCTTTATATCCTCTGCCGATGGATTGTCGTTGTGCTTGTATGCACGATTATAACCATAGTCTATTCCGCGCTCCAGACAATCCTCTAATACCTTTATTGTTTTCACTTTCATAAAAAATATCCTATAATCATTCCAATTGCAAATGCCACCACACAAACATATAACATGCCTATAGAGTATAACAATGCATCATCCAGAAAATCATTTAATTTCATATCTTACCCATTACAATTTCAAACTTAATCTCACTAGCATGTTCCCAATAAGATTCTGAAATCAACCGCTTATTCTTCATAACATGATACTTGGGAATACCATCTTCTTCTCCAACCTTTGTCAATTCATATACATCATCATTATAGTAGATAAAAGTTTTTCCATCCATCCTCTTGGTCTTAGCGAACCTATTGATATTTCTTTTAATCACCGAGACTTGATAATCCAACCTATTAGTAGTATTGAATGATTTGGCCCATTCTCCGAATCTTTCCTCATATTTCAATTTTAATGCGTCAAGTTCTTTCATAACCAACTCCTAGACCATTTCCTGGCCGAAAAAAAATTTTACTGAGACTTTCTGTGGCATATCGAAAATTGATAGGATATAAACAGCTAAGACAACCCTAGACAAAAGTAGACCTGCTTTAACAATCCTTTTCCGACTGTCCTACCACGCTTTTTGCCTATGTAATATCACAGCTTTCTCCTGCGACACTTTCAATCCAATCCACTGGCACTTGCAACTTTTCTGCTATAAACAGCGGGTCAGCTCCATCTTCCAGAAGCTCCTGTATTTCAATCCAAAGGTCACTCATTCTGCTCATTAGAAGGGTCTCCAAACAAATAGGTCCAGTGCTATGACAATCACAGCAGCAGTATATACTACAGCGAACATAGCACGCTCAAAGGTTGTAAACATATTAATTCCTTAAATATAAAATGGGGTTTTAAAACCTAATGCATCATACACAATTTCCCGTACCATTGTATCCATCGCTTCACCGTATTTGTCACGGTTACTAGCAGCAAGGTCTTGGAGGTTTTTGTAGACTGTAGGCCAATCGCTTCCTATTTCCTTGTGATATCGCACAATGCCAGAAACAGCGAGGTCGCCTTCAATTGTAAACATTCCAAAATAATTCATGGTTTTTCCTTTTCAATCAAGTTGCCGATAATTTTTCAATCGGCGGCTTCGGGGATCCGATCCCTTTGCCTTAAGCAGCCTTCTTTAAGATTGTCACTTTAGAAGGTTTGCGGTTAGCTTTGATAGCTTTAGTACCAACTGGTTTTGCTTTCAGCGCAAGCAACTTGGCTTCCAACTTAGCAATGCGAGCAGCTTTCTTTTCAGCACGTTCAGCAGCTTTTGCTTCTTTTGCGGCAGCTTTCTGAGCAGCAACTTGGACTCGCATGTTTTTACGCATAGCGATTAATTCTTTAAGCTCTGCTTTTACTTTAGCAAGCTCTTCACGTTTAGAAGCAATGGCGAGAGCGGAGAGGGAGGGTTTAGACATATCGTTTCCTTTCGTTTTGTCTTGTTTTTTCAATCTATGGAAGTATTATAACGGATTCGGTAGAATTGTCAAGCGATACTGTACCATTTTAGTCAAGTAGTTGTTTTTTTGCAACATAATCAAAAAGTATTCAAATTTGGTGAATACTCAGCAATTAACTGGCGCTCTCGTTGGTGTGCAGGTTTGCGACCACGGACAACCTCGAGCACCTCATAACGCCATTCAGCATCAGCATTAGCACGGATAGCATTACAGAAGGACCAATCCTTGTCCTCACGCATAGCTCTGCTTACATGCTTTTGCCAACGGACTTTAACGGATCGGAGAAATGCTTGACCTTGTGCGACTGTTAGGCCAATATATGAATCACCAGTATCCATACACTCAACACGGTACAGGACATGGTTTCGGTCGCTTCGTTTTTTTCTCATCATGTAAGCCATTATACACTATTCCAGGCAATTGTCAATACAGCACGGAAGTATTAATCAAACTCACAAGCGGTAACACTCTCGTATTCAATATAGGTCACCTCATTGGCATCCAGTAATACTTTTGTTTTCTCAGTAGTGGAAAATAAGGTAATAGGATAGAATAGGTCCACAGTATGCTGGACAGTACCACCATACTTAACTCGGGACTCAGTTACTACACCTTCAACTGGTAAGCCAAAGTAAGTACCACGGACTGTAAGACCTTCTAAGTTCCACATAATATATCCTTTTCTAAAGCAACACCGTTAGTATACGCCAACGGCAACTATTTGTCAAGCCTTTAGACAAAAAAATTGCCGACTGTTGTTTTTACGCAACATCGGCAAGCTTGACAGGACCTCGGAAATATGTTATAATACTAGGGTAGGATGCGGGCGGGAGTCACCACGATTCTCCTCGGTCGTACCCATCGAGGAATTCAGTATAATCGGAGAGGTCTTTAATCTCTGGAATTTCAATCGCAAAATCATCTACAGTAAGTCCAGTATGAAGTAGTTTTTGTTTAGCAATTGCTTCGGGTGTCAGATTATATTCTTTAGCGACCTTACGCATATTCTCAGCAACTTTCGGTGAGTACTCAGTTCGGTCTCGGTTCGCACAGGATTGACAGCAATATAACCCCCGTTTTTTATGGAGTTTTTTACAGAATTTACAGTTTTTTTCCTTATATCTATCCATATAACCACTGCTTTCCCATACTCCTCATAGCAATTCGGTTACTACACAATTTTGCACTATTTGACACTTTATTGCACCCTCTATAATCTCTCTGTTATCATTATTTTCTTTTTGTTTTCGCCTGTTGGTTTAATATACTTTTCTTTGATATTCTGCTTATCGTCCCACTTCATAGATACAGATTTTCTGTTAGATGGCAGGCCAGCAGTTTCTCCTATGACTTTCCAATTGTCAGCCAAATATACTGCCCCATTATGTGAAGGACCTATGGTCGTAATAATGGCTCGTAATTCATCGCCATACCTATTCTTCCAGTCAGTTTTGGCACGTTTTCTGATTTGTTTTAATATCTGGCTGCCAATATTAGGTATTCTCTCGGACATACAAAATCTTTTATTATCGGCAATACTATTGAAAATAGCATCATACTCTTTTTGGCCTAGGTTGAAATGATTGAGTATCGCCTTGGGTGTGGGTTTAAAACCTGAACCTATCCAAAATGTGCCAATAATACGATTATCAAAATGAATAAGGTATTTTAGGCAGCGACCTACAGTTCTTGCTGATGCGACATATGAATGGTGATTAATTACAATATTATCCGCTATTTTCTTTTCTTGTGGCGTATTAGCAATAGTAATTTCAATCTTTGACACTTTATTGCACTCGTATAAGCTTTACTTCGCCATTACAATCAAGGAATTTTACTGAACTAAGGTCTCTTGCAGAGCCTATTACAATACATCCCATCTCATTGGCAATTTTCTCAGCACGATTGGAACGGTCAATATCACGGGGAATAGCATATATCAGTATCAGGCCAATGAATATACCAAATAAAATTATCAATATAAACCCAAAATTATCTTTGTTCATTATTATTTTCCTTGTTGTATTTCAATCGGTATCCTCATTTATTAATCATTTTAATCATCATTTTAATATGTTCTATATCTTGCCTATTCTTATATGAGCCGACAAAATACCCATGCACTTCAGAATAACCTCGGAGCATTTCTGGTCCATTTACATATACAAAATTGGAGAGGGATATTGACTTGTTCTCGGCATAGAGCCGGTCAATGTTTTTCTTCACCCAATGCGTATACTCGGACACATGGCCTGCAACAATGAATATTTTATCGTTCACCAATCTTGCTCATCTGATATTGTTACAGTAAAGTCGCCTTCAATGTCTTTATAAAATATATTAAAGGTAGCTTTTATTATCGTGCCTATGCCATTATCTTCGCTCTGAGACAATACCACGGAAGCATATTCGCCATTCTCTGGAAATTGGTCAAATAATTGCTTTATTCGGTCTATATGCCGGCGATTCAAATACATTGTTTTATCCATTTTTATTTCCTGTAATTTTATTGTAAGAATCGGATTTTGACATATCTCCGTGTTCTAACCCTAGATTATATGCGGCCTTTAGCCACTCTTCCATTCTTGTGACATCCATGCCATGATCCCATTCATTCAGGAATCGTTCAAATCGTGTGCCATAATTCTCTATTTCATTCATCCATTCTTCATAGGTCATAGTTTCTCCAATGATTTAACATAACGATATAGTTTAACATAATATTCAAACTCCTTTGGGCAATGTTCTGGATTTGGTAATCTATCGCCATACATTTTCATGAATTCTTTTATTTGCTCTTCAACTGTCACAAAAATCCACTCTCATTTTGTGGTGGCTGTTGTGGAGTTGCATCTGAATGACGGTACTCATAGATTGGTTTATCTGGCACAGTATACGGGAATGTTACAGGCACACGGGACTCAAAACAAGTATAATATGACTTATATGGTTTGCCACCTTCTTCATAAGGCACACACCACTCCCAAAACACTTTACCATCTATATCATAACAAGACCCATCTGCATCCTTAAATACGGATGAACGGCGTTTATTCTGATAATAAGGTGTTGGACCATATTCTCTTATATCTGACCATTCATCGTCAGCACCCGTCAAAGGTGTTAATGGCTTGAAGTCTAGTAGTTTAGTTAGAATACCGATGGCATATGATGCCGAGAAACCAGAATGGCCTTCATTTGCGAATTCTTGCATCATATGAAGAATATGCTTACGCATGGCTACATTCATTTCATCAGGAGAATCTTCCGTCATTCCAATACGGTCTAATTCATCCATAGCATGTTGTAGTATATTACTCAATTGTATTCTCCTTTATCATTCTTTAATGCCGGTTTACGGCGTAACATTTGTGACAATTTGAATGGCCATTGTAAACACCATACATGATGGAACCCAATAATTACTCTAAGATATGGCAGAATAAAGCCAAATGATAAACTATCTGGTTGAATGTTGATATCCGCACCAAATGAAAAATGTTCCAATGTCCATACTTTGAATATCAACCAATGTAATGACCAATTGTTGGCATTCCATTCATCACCCGGTCTATATTCAAACCTTGGCACCAACGGACACGCATCATTACACCACAACTGATGGAGAGGGTAATACTCCCACCAATATTTTTCTCTTTTAGCAACTTCACTCATAAAAATCCTAATAATATAAAACTTGACTTTGTTTCCATACCTCTACAGTATCAAGCATTGCTTTTGCTCTGTTGATTGCTCGTTCTTCCGCTTGATGTTTATCACAATAATGTGTTGGATTGGTTAAATATCCTCTACTATCCCGCTCATCAAATTTATAACAAGAATCATATTTCCAAAAGAACCAATTCTTATAATAGACCTGATACTCTTTCAGGTGGGCATCATAGATTACTTTGGTTGACTTGTATAGGTGTTTCATTTGTTCTCCAATAATGTTCTGCTCTGCACTTCCCAAAAATATGATACTGCTTTTTTGGCATAATCCGAATCAATATATTGACCTAATATACCTTCAACCTCTGCATATACTTTGGCGCCCCATATACCTGTTGCATTGCCTATCTTATAGACAGCACCGATAATCTTCCCATCTTCATCATCATAATAGACCCATTGGGAAAATTCTTTTTCTGTCCATTGTTTCATTTTATCCTCCTGCTCCATAGGCATGCCACATCAAGTACTCATAGACCGCTCGTGGGTCCTCTTCAAATACTACAGCGGGAGTTCTATTGTTAAATGCCCTGTTAGGTGATGCCCACCACCTTGGCGCAAATTCTTCACCAACTAATGCTTCTATTAGCCTGTCACAAGCATCATCATATTTCATAACTTTGGTTCTTTTATTTCAATTGGAACAGGAGGTTTCTTCATCGCTTCTTCTATAGTTTCCATAAGAGAAGGTCCATGCCTTTTTGGTTTGGGATTTTGATAAGTCTTTGGGTCCATCCATGCAGGTAATGGTTCATCATCGGGTTCACCCCAAAAGTTTTTATTATTCATTTATTTTCTCCTCTATAGCCCAATGCGTTACAACCCAATCATCAATACACATCTGTTCTGCATTAGGTGGAATGTTACGACCTGATTGTGCCATCATCTTACACCAGTGTGGAAAATAATAGTCAAGGATTTCTTTCTCTGATAGTGTTTCAAAGCAATCTTCACCTTCACCACCAGGATATACTATTGTCCAATGTTTCAATGAACCACCTCGTTATTTGGTAACTGTCTTTCTGGTATATTGGCCAATATTTTACGAAAATCTTCGCCAGACCCAATATAATCATTTGCCAATACGATTCGTGCCAACATAATAGAGGTCAAGGTCAATGGGTCAATTTGATATTTGAGAGACAACTCAGCAATGATATCATCTATTTCAAATGCGATTTTAGATAGTTTATCGTCCTGCATTTTGTATCTCCGTATTGGCAGTATTTGCGCTCGATTCTATTTTAGGTTCTGTTGTTGGAATAAATGGTACATACACATTCCATTTAATAGGTTTCCAAAACATACTAAACAGGTTGTTTAGTATCAAAATAATTACAGAAATTACTATTGCACCAAAACCTATTAATAATGAACTTACAAAAAAAGTTGCGGCTGAATCAACTGTCATTTTTTCTCCAATCTCTTTTTGCTATTTTTGCTTCTTCGAATACTTTTTTACCAAAGGCAACAAGGTCATCGAAAATCCATCCAATAAAAAAACCAAGAATAAAACTACTCATCAAAATGGCCACTTCTTATCTTCTGGTCTATTTTCTGGTTCGACCCATCCTTCATTACAATGTGGACAAATTAATTGACCACTCATTTCAATTAATTCATTTGCACTTACAAGTTTATCACAACTGAAACATGCAATAGAATCACCACTTTCTTCTTCAATCGGTTTGGTACCATCTGTTTTTTCTAACAACTCAAACTCAGGGTCACAATCAATAATCATTTCTGCTTCATCTTGTATCCAACCATGTTCTTCCAAGTCTAACCAAGAATTACCTTCATCAAAGAAATTCTCAAGCCATTCCTGAGTTTCTTCGTCACAATCGTCCATGTCGTGTTCTTCCCAGCAGCCATCAAATGTTTCAATCATTTCAACATCATAACCACAATTCCACAAATCATCGCCAGCTTCGATATTGGGTGGATTATCATCCTCGGTTTCACATTCAAATGACCCCCAGCGCCAGCCAGTTTCAATCATTACTGTATTACCGTCTTTTTTGAGATACATTCTCTCTATAAGAGATTTTTTCCATGTGGGTTCAATTTTCCAGCGTGCCATAATTTTATTCCTCTATTTCATACGTCACATCGTAACCGCCTTTGCGGTCAGTCCACCAATCATCTTCATCAAGCCAATCCCAATCAAGGTCAACATTATTATTCCACGCATCTTCAACGATAGTGGATGCATCTAGTTCACCTTCTTTTAATTGCCGAACAATTTCTTCAATTTCTTCTACGGTTGCATCTTCGTAAATTTCATTGATTACATTTTCATCAATGTCAATTGCATATCGTTTTTCTACCGAATGCCACTCACTCTTAATTATTCTCATTATCTACTCCAAATAAAAATGAATCTACTCGCAACATTGCTTCTTCAAGCGTTGCCGCAAGAACCTTAATTGTAACATCTTCACCAACGATTTGCATATCAAAGGGAATTTTACCTTTAAACCTGAAGCCTTCAGGCAATGTAGTTTTGACCTCAAACTCTTGTAGAGCTTTGATGCGGTCCATGACTTTCAAAATGTCCATAGAATTCTTTCAAAGTTTCTTCTATTATAACTTAATTTATATATTAGTGAGGCAAATAAAAAACCCTGCACTCGGCAGGGTTACTGAAAGGATATTAAGTCTCTGGGGTCTCTATCTATTATCATATTAATAAAACTACATGCCACATCTTCATCTTTAAAATACCGAATTATAGTTTGCCCGGTACAAGTGGATATAAAAGTTAAAAGAATACTACCTTTATATACTGAAAATTTTATTATCCAATCGTTGCGAATGACTGATTCCCACGATTGAATGTTTTTCTTTATATCAAGGTTAAGTATTTTTCTAATTGATACTGAAATA
>OGWM01000149.1_pt1 | contig 10962 bp, 10 predicted proteins | sample 1576041 | NCBI WGS metagenome assembly OGWM01 (sample SAMN07581538, study PRJEB24739) | freshwater metagenome | place: Singapore | collected 2015-01
TGGTTTTAAGAACTTCAAAAGATTTAGTGAAGCCAAGTTGCAAGATGAGTTATCAAGTGACATGTATTCAGAACATGGGTTTGATGCATTGATGCGACCTGTCTCAGGATTGGTGTGCCAATCATTGATGGTGTCGTCATATTGAATTCCTGGATCAGCACATGCCCATGCAGCTTCTGCCATCTTGCGGAAGAGTTTGCGTGCATCTGTTGTCTCGATGACTTCGCCAGTTGAGCGAGCCTTCAAACCAAACTCTGAACCATTTTCGTAAGCGCGCATGAATTCATCGCTGACGCGAACTGAGTTGTTGGCATTCTGATATTGCACAGAAATAATGTCTTTTCCGCCGAGATCCATATCAAATCCAGCATCACGAAGTGCGCGGATTTTCTGCTCTTCAGAGACCTTTGTTTCAATGAATTCTTCGATATCTGGGTGATCTACATCGAGAACAACCATCTTGGCTGCGCGACGGGTTGCGCCACCTGATTTGATGGTTCCGGCTGATGCATCTGCACCACGCATAAATGAAACTGGACCTGATGCAGTTCCACCTGACTTAAGAAGTTCTTTTGATGAACGAATACGGGAAAGATTAAGGCCGGCACCAGATCCGCCCTTAAAGATCATTCCTTCTTCGCGATACCAATTAAGAATTGATTCCATTGTGTCATCAACAGACAAGATGAAGCATGCTGATACTTGCTGGGGAGCTGCAGTACCAACGTTAAACCAGACTGGGGAGTTGAAAGAGAAGATTTGGTGCATCAGCATGTGAGTAAGTTCGTGTTCGAAGACGGTTGCATCTTTTTCAGTTGCAAAATAACCGAACTCACGTCCTGCCTTTGTATAAGTAAGAACTACGCGATCAATGACCTGCTTGAGAGACCATTCGCGATTGTCGTGTCCTACTGCACCGCGGAAGTACTTGGTTGTAACGATCGTTGATGCATTTACTGACCAAAAGTCAGGAAACTCAACGCCGCGTTGTTCGAAAACAACTTCGCCTGTCTTCCAATTCTGTTGAACAACATCGCGACGTTCCCATGTGACTGTGTCATATGGATGTACGCCTTCAGTTGTATAAATTCGTTCAATGGTGATTCCCTTGCCGTTCTTCACCTTTGAAGTTGGTCGATTGATGACCGTGTCTGACATAGTTTTATTTCCCCGTCTTCTGATGTGTATTGTCTGGTGTTTCTAACTTTTCTACTTCTGGTGCTGCATTCGAAGGAAGGGCGCGGAGAAGTGCAATCTCACCTTCGAAATCTTCAAGGGAGGCAAAGTTACGGTATACCGAGGCATAACGTAGGTACGCGACCTCATCGAGTTCGCGTAGTGGCGCAAGAATTGCCAACCCAACTTCTTGCGCTTCGATTTCAGCTTGGCCGGTAGAGCGCAGAGTCTCTTCTACGCGCTGAGCAAGCAGAACCAAATCATCTTCATTCACTGGTCGCCCCTGGCATGCCTTACGGACGCCGACCAATACTTTCTCGCGGCTAAATGGTTCAGTCGCTCCTGATCGCTTGATGATGTTGAGCAGAGCCACCTCTTGGGTGGAGAAACGCTGGCCGCACTTTGGGCATTCGCGGCGGCGACGGATTTCGGTGCCATCTGAGACCGGGCGGGAGTCCACGACTCTGGAATCATCGTGTCTGCAGAACGGGCAAATCATCTCGGCGTGTCTCCCTTCGAAATACTAGAAATTCCAATTTTTAGATGTATTGGAGAATTCGCAAACTTACCGTAAAACCACAACTAATGGAAGTTTTTGCTCGTTCGACCCCTACATATAGTGGGAACTATAAAGCATTTCTTGAGGCTTTGCCTGTTGAGTAGCAATTCACAGAGGTGTGTCGCGCCGCCTGCTTGCAGGCTTTCTTACTGAAGCGGAATGCGCAGCTTCTGCCCTGCCAAAACATCGGCAGAAGGTAGTGAGTTGACGGAGACGATCTCGGCAACGAGGCCGCGCACATCGCCACCATCGGCCACTCGATTGGCGAGCGCCCACAGGGTTTCACCAGGAGCCACGGTGACGGTAATAAAGGTATGGGCCTTAGGCGCTGGCGCATCGGTGCCCGCCCCCGCCTTGGCGCTGACCACGGATCCAAGAACAACAGCGAGTGAGAGCACAACAAAGGTGCGCGCTAGTCGACCACGGCGATTAAGACGGATGCCGGACGGATTGGCCGAAAAGCCTTGATTTACAATGGTTATAGCGCTCATGGTTGTCTACTCCTGCACCTGCTAACACCTTGGGGAAGGTTCTCGAACATCTGTTCGATAGGAAAACCATATACCCCCGCCCCGACATCTGCAAGATTTTTTCGAACATTTGTTTGAATTTATCCCCAATCTGTGGAATCATCTGTGTATGGCCAAAAAGACCTCCCCAGCTCACGCTGAAACCTCATCCGAGCTCACCGCTCGCCAGATCAGCATCCTCGACTTTATTAAGACCGCCACCGAGTCCCAGGGCTATGCCCCCTCGATGCGCGAGATCGGCGATGCCGCCGGCCTCAACTCCCCCGCCTCGGTCAAGTACCAACTCGATATCCTCGAGGAAAAAGGCTTTATCCGTCGCGATGAAAACCGTGGCCGCGCCATGGAGGTCGTCCTCCCCGATTCCCTGACGGGAGAATCTGCGCCCACCGATAAGACTCGCTTTATTCCGCTCGTAGGTTCAATCGCAGCAGGTGTTCCCATCACTGCAGATCAACAGGTCGAAGAAACTCTTCCACTTCCCGAATCACTCGTTGGCAAGGGCGATCTCTTCATGCTCAAAGTCAAAGGTGAATCGATGATTAACGCTGCAATCTGCGATGGCGATTACGTTGTTGTTCGACAGCAAAAGGATGCACAGAATGGCGACATCGTTGCTGCGATGATCGATGGCGAAGCCACAGTCAAGACTTTCTCGCGCAAAGGCGGACACATCTGGTTGCTTCCAGCCAACGATGACTTCGCACCTATCGATGGCGACAACTGCGAAGTACTGGGCAAAGTCACCGCAGTCTTGCGTTCAATCTAACTGCTGCAGCTTTAGCGCTTTTGGTGGATCTCTTTGAGAACTTGGTGCATATCTTTTGTGATGGTGCGAAGCTCTGCCAACTCTTGATCTGCAATACGGCGGGCTTCCTTCGCTAATTCAAATTCATTAAGCGAAGCGGTATGAGTCTCTTTAATCATCTGCTCGACTGATTCCGATGAAACCTTCTGCCCCACCATAATGATGGAAAGCAGCACCAATTGCAGGAATGTCTGAGCTACCCAGGCAACAATCACCACCACATCACCACTTCGAATCGCAGCTGGCAGAGAAATCAACGCGAGTGCGGCAAAGATGTAGGCGCACCACATGGTCGAGACAAATTGAGTGATCTTTTCAGCAATCCGCTGATTAAATGATGCAACTTTGCTCATAGATAAAGGCTACCTTTCATTCATTAAGCGGTTAAGGCTCCACGTAATCTCTTCAATCCGTGTCGCAATGTTTTGAGCATCACTGATATTTGCTGCATCAATGACGACATCGACTTCATCTCCTGGCAATAAAGTGAATAATTGCTGAGAAACTTGCACCGCACCATCTGCCACTAGCTCTGGCAGCAGCGTCACCTCATAACTAAAACACTCAGCCTCAAGGTGGACGTGCACCTGTGTTCCAGTAACGCGCGCCTGCACAGAAACGTGATGTGGACACATCTGCTGCACTGGTGCATCTTGAATCCGCCGTGCTACCCGAATCTGATCCATTTCAGCGATGACAAATCCATCACTGCGCAGCAGCGCTGCATCACCAAATAAATCTGCGATCGTCATGCGCATCTGAGATCGCGGTGCCATCACAATCTCGCGCGCTTTGCTCTGTAACAACTTTCCATCCTGGTTTACCGAGAAAGCTTTGAGAACGCTCTGCCATGCTTCATCGCAATCGTTGACAACAATGAGTTCGCGCTCTGTCCCAGAGAAATGTAAAATGCGAGGGCGATACGCCTCGCGCATGGCATACCAAGAAAGTTTGCGATGAGATGCGCTATCAAGGACTGCCCAGCTAATGGCTGGCCACATATCGTTGTATTGCCAGAGCATCGAACCACTACAGGTTTCGTACTGACTCCTAAAATGCTTTAAACCAACTTCAACCGCACGCGCTTGCACTAGTTGCGCCGCAAAGTACCAACGCGGCCCTGCCAGAATCTCAGTTGCAAATTCACGAACCAATCCATTGGCCACTTTATCCATGCCAAAGAATGCTTTCTGATGCGTCGCCACATCACCATCTCGCGAATCTAATTCTGATTTACCAATAGCTTTCGTCAGAGTGCGCCACGAACCTGGTCCGTTATAGCCAAACTCTGCAGCAAAAGAGGGCGCATATTCTTCATACCGTTGATATCCGCGCTCGTTCCACACATCCCAGATGTGATTGGTTCCCGATGAAAAATCTTTCACATCTTCGGAAAGCGTTGAAAATGGAGAACCCGGAATATAGGGACGCGATCCATCGTATTCAGCTAAAGCCTGCGGCAAGGTATTGAGATAGAAATTAAGACCCCATGGTTTGCCAGCTAACTTTTCCTTCCAACCCCAATGTTGAAATCCTTCAATACATTCATTGCCACCGCACCACATCACCAAACTGGGATGGCTCGCTAACCTGGTAATCGCTTGACGCGCTTCCTGCGCAACTTCTTCAAACATGGCATCAGTTTCAGGATAAGCAGCGCAAGCAAAGAGAAAGTCCTGCCACACCACAATTCCTAATTCATCGCAGGCATCATAAAAATCATCTGATTCATAGATCCCACCACCCCATACGCGAATGGCATTGACTTCCACTGAATAAAGATCTTCAATCTTTTTACGATACTGCGCACGCGTTACACGATGCGGAAATGGATCATCAGGAATCCAATTCACGCCCTTTGCCCAAACTCGTTTGCCATTGACCACAATCGCAAATTTCTGGCGGTCCCCGAAATTGCTTTGATCCAAGGTAACGCTGCGAAACCCCACTCTTTTAGCTACTGCATCAATGACCGCACCCGCTGCATCCAGCAAATGCACTTCAACTTGATAGAGAGTTGCTTCACCACTTCCGCGCGGATGCCAGAGTTCAAAGCCAGCGCAATCAAATAAATCGCTACTTCCTAACGTCGTAGTGAAAACACTTTCTCTGCCATGGCCACTGATGCGCACCCACACATCGCGTGCAGGACCACGTCCACTTGTGCGCACCTTTAAAGTCGGAACACCAGATACAACATCAGCAACGATTCCGACTTCATCAAAGATTCCATCGCTCCAAGACACTGCGTGAATCGGTTTCCAAATTCCACTTGTTCCAGTGATAGGGCCCCAATCCCAACCAAAGCTGCACGCCATCTTTCGAAAATAGTTATAGGGCATGTCATAAGGATTGGGATATTCGCCCTGCTCTGCTTGCCGCTTCAGCGCTTCAACAAGTGGCGCCTTAAATGCAATCTCTAATTCAAATCCTGCACCTGCCACATCTGTAACATCCACAGAATAGGAGCGATGCATATTCTCTGTGCGCAATCTGACCTGACCATTGATTGAAACCGTTGCCAAGGTATCAAGGCCTGCAAAATGCAGTTCGTGATGACCGCTCCCTAAAAGCGCCGGAACATGTGCACGATAAACCGAATCAGCGCCTCGAATCCACTCTTGTTCTGCTTCTGTTCCATCGATGCGGATGTCCCCGATAAAACCTGCTGCTATTAAATCGGTATGAATTGTGCCGGGCACAGTGGCGCTAAATTCGCGCGCGCCCTGTGGGGTGTTCAGTGCAAGAGTAAAACCTTGATTAATCTCTTGCCGAACTACCTTCATTAGTTACGGCCGAAATCATCCTCTAAGCGAACAATGTCATCTTCGCCAAAATAAGTACCGGTCTGAACTTCAATAAAGACCACATCATTGGTAGCAGGTGCGGCCATGCGATGTGCAACGCCGATTCCAATATCAACGGAATCGCCTTGTGCAAGAGTTTTGGTCTCGCCATCAATCGTGACAACCGCTGGACCTTTGACGATAAACCAATGTTCAGCGCGCTTCTGATGGGTTTGATAAGAAAGGCGCGCACCCGCTTTCACCTTAATCTCTTTCACCTGTGCGCTATCGGTTGTATGCAACACCTGATAGCTGCCCCATGGACGCTCTGAATATTCCAGCACATGTGAATCTTATCCAGATATAGAGATTATTCTTCTCTCTATGCCTAAAGATCCAAGCCGCGAAGCCCACTTTCCGGCTATTGAAAAGCGTTACGGCGAAAAAATGTCCTTCTGGTTCAAGGTCATGAAGGAAATCAAAGATGAAAAATATCCGCAGCAAATTGCATACCTGCGCGAAAACTACGGATTCTCGCAAGCCCATGCCAATGCTCTGGTGATGTATTCGCGTGGATCCAAGACCACCAAGCGCCATGACACACCAGCTGCGTATTACAAAACGATTGATCCAAAACAAGCCAAAACTATGAAGGCAATATTTAAAGTCATTACTACCAAATATCCCAAACTCGAACATGTGATTGCTTGGAACCAACCCATGCTGCGCATCGGCACTGCCTACATTTTTGGAATGTCAGCTGCTAAAAATCATCTCCTCTTTAATCCTTTTAGCAAAGATGTCATCGAAGATTTCCGCGACCAGATGCCAGATCTTCGCGTCAGCAAACACACGGTTGCTATTCCCAATGATTGGCAGGTTGATCAGAAGTTAATTCTCAAACTCGTCAAAGCCCGAATGGCAGAGATCAAATGAAGAAAGTGCTCTTCATCGAACACGACCATGTCTCACTCGGCGGACCGATATGGCGCGCTTTCGAAGCACGCGGATATGCTGTTGAAAGATTTCTGGTTGTCCCTGAATCTAGTTATAGCGCGCCCAATGTCACGGTGACATTTCCCAACTTTTCAGATTTTGACATAATCGTTCCGATGGGCGCACCGTATGGTGCATATGAAGATGATCGAATTGGCAATTGGTTAACACCCGAACTTGCTGCACTTAAAGTAGCTCACAACGCCGGACAACCTATTCTTGGAATCTGCTTCGGCGGTCAAATGATGGCGCGCACCTTAGGCGGTTCGGTTGCCCGCGCACCGCGCGCAGAATTGGGTTGGTACACCATCGACACTGACGATGAAACTTTGATTGGAGGCGGACCGTGGTTTGAATATCACTGGGATCGTTGGGTTTCACCACCTCAAGCAACTGAAATCGCGCGTACTGATTTAGCAGTTCAGGCCTTCACATTGGGTCGCACACTCGCGCTGCAATTTCACCCTGAAATTGATCCTGTAGTTCTTGAAGAATGGCTTGCCATGGAAGGTGGCTGCGCTGAAGTAGAAGCAGAAGGCGTAGATGTTTCAGATTTGCGTGCGCAAACAAAAGCGCTCCAACCCATTACAGATCAGAACGCTTTTGATTTGGTCAATAACTTCCTCGATCGCGTGGCGACCGCACCCGTCATGAGCGTCGCTTAATTATCAAGCGGTGTGACGTAGGCTCCTGAAATGCCACCATCCACTAAGAAATTAGCAGCGGTAATAAAGCTGGAATCATCACTGGCCAAGAAGGCAACAGCTGCTGCAATCTCTGAAGCATCTGCAAATCGACCCATCGGAATATGAACTAAGCGACGCGCTGCACGTTCTTTATCTTTTGCAAACAACTCTTGCAAGAGTGGAGTGTTCACTGGTCCGGGAGATAATGCATTAACGCGTATACCTTCGCGGGCAAATTGCACCCCAAGTTCACGGCTCATGGAAAGCACTCCACCCTTTGATGCGGTGTAGGCGATCTGCGATGTGGCAGCACCCATAGTGGCAACGAAGGAAGCGGTATTAATGATGGATCCCTTCTTCGCTTTTTGCATATAAGGAATTACTGCTTTGCAGCAGAGGTAGACGCTGGTGGTATTCACACGCAAGACTCGTTCCCACGCATCAATTCCAGTAACCAAAATCGAATCGTCATCCGGTGGAGAAATTCCTGCATTATTAAATGCAATATCGATACGGCCATATGTATCAAAGGCAACCTTGTACATATTCTCAACCTGAGCAGCATCAGTAACATCAGCCTTTACATAGATTCCGCCGACTTCACTTGCAATAGCTCTGCCAGTTTCATCATTGGTATCCGCTGCAACAACATGTGCACCTTCGCTGGCCAGGCGTTTAGCGGTGGCATAACCAATTCCACTTCCTGCACCAGTAATGACTGCTACTCGTCCTTGTAACCGCTCGCTCATCGTCTCCCCTAGTTATTTCTCAGTTGAGATAAAAACGTTTTTTACCTCAGTAAATGAATCAAGTGCATCAGGACCAAGCTCTCGTCCCAGCCCTGATTGTTTATATCCACCAAATGGAGTCCAATAACGGACTGAAGAATTGGAATTCACTGAAAGATTTCCACTTTCCACTGCACGCGCCACCCGAATCGCCTTTGCAGAATCGCGGCTCCAAATAGAGCCCGATAACCCAAATTCTGTGTCATTGGCTTTGGCGATGGCATCTGCTTCATCGTCAAAGGTCATCACCGAAACAACGGGACCAAAGATTTCATCACGCCATGAAGCGGCGGCGGTTGAAGTGGGAAGCAATACTGTTGGCGCCATCCAAAATCCTGCACCTGTTGGCGCATTTCCAGTAAAGGCAACAGTGTTATCAATATAGGCAGATACCGCATCAAATTGTTTCTTTGAAATCAGCGGTCCCATTTCAGCAGTAGCAAGTGCTGGATCTTCGACTCGGAAGTTTTTAACCGCTTTTTCAAAGTGCGACATAAATTTTTCAAAGGCAGATTTTTCAATCAATATGCGCGAACGTGCACAGCAATCTTGTCCTGCATTATCAAAGACTGCGCCAGGGGCATTCGCTGCCGCTTTCTCGATATCGCTATCTGCGAAAATAATATTGGCGCTCTTGCCACCAAGTTCTAGCGTCACTCGCTTCACTTGTTGCGCACAACCAGCCATAATGGATTTTCCAACATCGGTTGAACCAGTAAAGACCACCTTGCGCACTTGTGGATGTGTAACAAATCGATTACCGACTACAGATCCTTTACCAGGAATCACATTAAATACACCTTCAGGGATTCCAGCTTCGAGCGCTAATTCACCTAAACGAATTGCAGTCAGTGGTGTGTATTCGGCAGGCTTAAGAACAACGGTATTTCCTGCTGCAAGAGCCGGTGCAAAACCCCATCCTGCAATCGGCATCGGAAAATTCCACGGAACGATGACGCCTACAACGCCGAGCGGTTCTTTAAAAGTAATATCAATTCCATTAGGAACTGGAATTTGCCGACCAAAGAGTCGCTCTGGTGCTGCGCTGTAATAGTTCAGGACATTTGCAACGTTATCGGCTTCCCACAGCGCATTGCCGCGAGTGTGACCGGAATTCTTTATCTCAAGTTCTGCTAATTCTTCGCGATGGGATGACACTACTGTGGCAAAAGCGCGCAGCAATCTAGCGCGATCTGCCGGTGCAATATTTCGCCAACTCTCAAATGCCCGCGCAGCTTTTTCGATAATGAGATCAGTCTGTGCCTCATCTGCCATCGCAACCTGCGTCACAGCCTTTTCGGTGGCAGGGTTTATTACCTCATACACACTGCTCATCGCTTAAAACCTCTCAAAATTTCTAAAGAGTTCCCAATCAGTTACTGCCTTGCCAAATGCATCAAGTTCTACCTGCGCCATATTGGTGTAGTGCGCTTGCACTTCGGCTCCGAAAGTTTCTTTCACCCATGCGCTCTGTGCCCACAATTGCTGCGCTTCCAACATGGTTGGCGGAATGCGCTCTGAATCTGAATCGTAGGCATTTCCAGTGAATGCATCCTCTAACTTCAATTTATTTTTGATGCCATCAAGTCCGGCGGCAATGATTCCTGATACAGCTAAATAAGGATTGACATCCCCACCAGGGACTCGATTTTCAAGGCGCAGTGATGCGCCATGTCCTACTAAACGCAGCGCACATGTACGGTTATCGCGTCCCCACCGAATCGCAGTAGGAGCAAAGGACCCTGGCACATATCGCTTGTAAGAGTTGATATTAGGTGCAAAGAGAAGTGAGATCTCCTTTAAGTGCGCTAATTGTCCCGCAATGAAATGACGGCCAATATCAGAGAGTCCGTGTTCTTTATCGGCATCATCTGCCATCACCATTTCGCCTTTGCTTCCGCGGAATGAGAGATGGATGTGGGATGAATTTCCCTCTTTTTGATTGGGCTTTGCCATAAAGGTAAGGGCATAACCTTCTTGTGCTGCAATCTCTTTGGCACCGTTCTTGTAAATCACATGGTTGTCACAACTCGAGAGTGCATCGCTATATTTAAATGCAATTTCATGTTGTCCAAAGTTGCACTCACCCTTGACGGATTCAACCGTCATGCCAGCACCTGCCATACCTAAACGAATCGTTCGCAGCAGCGGTTCGATGCGAGAGCCACCCAAAATTGAATAATCAACGTTATATAAATTAACGGGAGTGAGGTCGCGGTAGGCCTTGTGCCAAGCTTCCTCATAGGTGTCGTGATAAACCACAAATTCAAGTTCAGTTCCGACCATTGCCTGCATACCAGCATCAGCTAAATTCTTAATCTGCTTGCGCAAAATCTGACGTGGAGATGCCACAACATCTGTGCCGTCAAGCCATTGCACATCTGCAAGCAACATGGCAGCTCCGGGCTGCCATGGAATTCTTCGCAAAGTTCCGATATCGCCAATCATCGCAAAATCGGCATATCCCCGATCCCATGAAGACATCTCATAACCAGCCACTGTATTCATATCGATATCGGCAGCCAGAAGATAATTGCATCCTTCAGTGCCGTGCTTCAGTACTTCATCTAAGAAGTACTGGCCATGTACACGCTTTCCAACCAAACGACCCTGCATATCTGTCATTGCAATTACGA
>OGWM01000150.1_pt1 | contig 10954 bp, 12 predicted proteins | sample 1576041 | NCBI WGS metagenome assembly OGWM01 (sample SAMN07581538, study PRJEB24739) | freshwater metagenome | place: Singapore | collected 2015-01
GAATCGATCGGCTGACGTGGCTGCATGCATTAACCACACAACACCTAGAAAAGTTAACTGCAAATATTTGGAAAGAAGCCCTAATTCTTGATCCTAATGGCCACGTCGAACAGCAATTTTTCTTAGTCGACGATGGTGAATGCACTTGGTTGCACCTTGATTCCCAGCAAAAAAATTCATTGCTTAATTACTTAGAAAAGATGAAATTTATGATGCGGGTACAAGTAACGGATCAAAGTGCTGAATACGCAGTAATTAAAGATGTTGGAATCACCGATGAAATTGGCGGGCCGTTTTCGGTCATTAAAAGAGCAGATTTGGCAGAAGTGACTACAAAATTGAATAGTTCCGCACACCAAGTTGGAATCTGGGCATTAGAAGCAGAACGAGTGGCAGCACATCGCGCTCGGATTTTGTTTGAAACCGATTACAAATCGATTCCCAATGAACTTGGATTTTTAAATCGAGCTGTGCACATGAATAAAGGTTGTTATCGCGGACAGGAAACCGTTGCCAAAGTATTTAATCTCGGTCAGCCGCCGCGAAAATTAGTTTTGCTTCATTTAGATGGCTCTATGGTTGAACTTCCTAAATCTGCCGATCCAATTGAATTAGATGAAAAAGAGGTTGGTTTTATCGGTACGGTGGTGCGACATTATGAATTAGGACCAATTGCATTAGCGGTCGTCAAGCGAAATACACCAGATGATGCGACTTTGAACATTAAAGACATTACCGCCACTATTGATAAGTAAACTAGATAAATAATGGAGACCCTGACTTCAATTCTGCTAATTTTGATATCGTTTTCACTTTCTATTGCTTTAATTTATTTTGGTGCAAAAGTTTTCTGGAAAGAATGGCGAAATAAGTAATGGCTTTTACGATTCCGCAGGATCTACATCCGGATTTAATGCCGCTGGCTTGGTTGCTAGGCACATGGCGCGGTAAAGGTAGGGGGGAGTACCCAACCACCACACCATTTTTATTTTTACATGAAGTGGTCTTTAATCACGATGGCCGAAATTTTTTAAATTACTTTTCCCGCTCTTGGATAATCAATTCCGATGATGAAGTGATTGGACAAGGCGCATCTGAAGTTGGTTTCTGGAGAATTCGTGACAAAAATGTAATTGAAGTATTACTTGCTCACAGCACCGGAATCGTCGAAGGATGGTTAGGCGTAGCAAACGGTGCCAAGATCCAACTCGAAATGGATCAAGGTTATTCCGCGCCATCTGCAAAGATCGTAACCGCCGGTTCCAGACTTTATGGATTAGTAGATGGTCAACTCTTTACCTCATATGACATGGCTGCCGAGGGACAAACTCTGCAAGCACATCTGTGGTCATCATTAGAAAGACAGGCAGCAAATTAATAATTCTGGTTGCGAGCAACTTGCAATTGTTACTCGTTCAGGTTTCACCGAATCAATTCATTTTGGTCATTTGGTCGCGCTTGATAAAGATGGCCAAGTCTTAATCAAAAAAGGTGATGCGAAAGCAATTATTTTTGCTCGTTCAGCGCTGAAATCATTACAAGCCGCGGCGATGTTAAGAAATGGCTTACAAGTAAATCAAAAACAATTAGCACTTATTTGCGCAAGTCATTCTGGTTCATCCGCACATATCGAAGTAGCTAAATCAATTCTGAGTGAGCACGGACTTTTGGAATCAGATTTACAGAATGCTAAAGATCGGCCACTTGGCGAAATCGAGCGAATTAATTGGGGAACAAAACCTGCCGAGCGAATTACGCATAACTGCAGTGGGAAGCATTCTGGAATGTTGGCCACCTGCATAGCAAGAGGCTGGGATAAGCAAACTTATTTAAATCAGGATCATCCCTTACAAATTGCCATCAAAGCTGAAATTGAAGAAATGTCTGGCGAGCAAATTGCAATAACTTCGATTGATGGCTGTGGTGCACCATTATTTGGATTCTCAATTACTGGATTAGCAAAAGCAATAAATAAATTAGTTAGATCTTCAGATCCTATTCATCAGAAAATCGTTGCGGCATGTCAGAAATATCCAGAATTAGTGGCTGGTGAAAATCGATTAACAACGCGAATGATGAAAGCGGTACCCGGATTATTTATGAAAGAGGGCGCTGAGGGTGTTGAAGTTTGTGCGCTAAGTGATGGTCGAACAATTGCGATGAAAATTATCGATGGTTCTTGGCGTCCGGTTGCTCCAATAATTCAAGAGATTTTTCAAAGATGGAATGTGCCGATGCCAGATGAAACTGTGAAAATAACTGGTGGCGATCAAGTTGTGGGACAAGTAGTCGCAACAATTTAAGTATTTTATGCATTAAATAAGCCGATAAACTATGGCGGTGAAATCAAACTCTTCGCAACCTGCGCGAATTGCAACTTTGATGGTGCACACATCTCCGCTAGATCAAGCTGGAATCGGCGATGCTGGCGGAATGAATGTTTATGTAACTGAAACTGCCAAAAAGATGGCACAAGCTAATGTCGCAGTTGATATCTTCACCCGAAAGACCAGTTCTAATTCTGCAGACTCAGTTGAAATTGCACCGGGTGTAAATGTTTTCAATCTTGAAGCCGGTCCGTATGAAGGAATTTCGAAAGAAGATTTGCCATCGCAAATTTGTGCTCTGACTTCAAGTTTTATGCATCATGCCGCCAAATTTTCCGCAGATTATTATCAAGTGTTGCACTCCCATTATTGGATCAGCGGACAACTTGGTTGGATGATTTCTGAACGCACCAAAATTCCTTTAATACACACAATGCACACCATGGCTAAGGTTAAAAATCAAGCACTGGCCGACGGAGAAAAACCTGAACCACAAACTAGAGCAATTGGTGAAGCACAAGTTGTGAAAGCCGCGACTGGATTAATTGCTAATACTGATGCTGAAGCGGCAGCTTTGGTTTCTCTTTATGACGCTTGTCCAGACAATGTGTTTGTAGTTAGACCAGGTGTAGATTTAAAAATGTTTTCACCTGGCGGCGGAAAATATACTGCGCGTAAAAAATTAAATATTGCCGAGGACGCATTAGTAATTAGCTTTGTTGGGCGAATTCAGCCACATAAAGGACCAGAAACTTTGATCCGGGCAACCGCCGAAATGTTGCAACATTCACCAATGCTTCGCTCAAAACTTGCAGTAATAGTTATGGGTGGACCATCTGGAAATGGACAAGGCGAGCCAGAGCGATTAAAAAATTTAGCGCAGTTCCTAAAAATTGATGATGTGGTTCATTTTGTTGCACCATGCAAAAGAGTAGATCTACCTGATTGGTATCGTGCATCAGATTTAGTTTGCGTACCAAGCCATAGCGAATCATTTGGTTTGGTAGCACTTGAAGCACAAGCATGCGGAACTCCAGTAGTTGCCACCGCAGTTGGTGGATTACGCACCGCAGTTTCAGATGGAATATCTGGCTCGTTAGTTGATGGCCATGACCCAAGAGCTTGGAGTTCGGTTATCTCTAGATTATTGCTGGAACCACAACGCAGATTGTTGCTATCAGTTGGTGCTATCAAACATGCATCGCACTTTGGATGGGAACACACCGCCCGAAAAACTTTAGATGTATATGACTGGGCGATTTCGCAATCTGAAGCAAAAAATTTAAGAGCAATTAATTAATTTTGATGCCTGAACCAACCGCGATAATCGAAGATTTTCTAGAATCGCATGCGTTGGATTTTGAACAACCAAATGAAAATACTTTTATGGTCACCCTTCCCGGTGAGACCAAACTACAAACTCACTGCGCATTAGTTGTTGGTGGTCACTCACTAAGTATTAACGCTTTCGTGATTCGGCGTCCGGATGAAAATACCGCTGCGGTACATGATTGGTTATTGCGTAAAAATGCTCAGATGTACTCGGTTGCATTTGCCATCAATGAATTAGGCGATATCTACTTGGTTGGAAGGTTGCCACTGGTTGCGTTATCCGAGCAAGAAATTGATCGAATATTAGGTGCAGTTTTGCAATACTCAGATACATCTTTTAATCCGCTGCTTGAACTTGGGTTTTCTTCCGCGATTCGCCGAGAATGGGCTTGGCGAGTCTCGCGCGGTGAATCACTGGCTAATTTGCAAGCCTTCAAGCATTTGATTGATTAGGTTTAGAACATGAATTCCAACATGAATAAAAATTCAAAATCAACTAGAAGGTTGATTCTGTTAAGACATGGCGAGAGTGAATGGAATTCAAAGAATCTTTTTACTGGATGGGTTGATGTAGCACTTTCCGAAAAAGGAATTCAAGAAGCAAAACGCGCTGGCGAATTACTGAAATCAGAGAATCTATTGCCTGATGTTCTTCACACTTCATTGTTAAAGCGCGCTATTACAACTGCACAAATAGCACTAGATAACTGTGATCGGCAATGGATTCCGGTGAAAAGAAGTTGGCGATTAAATGAACGTCACTATGGGGCATTACAAGGAAAAGATAAAGCGCAAACTCTTACGCAGTATGGCGAAGCACAATTTAAAATTTGGCGTAGATCCTTCGATGTTCCGCCACCAGCTATTGAAGATGGAGATAAGTATTCACAAGCCAACGATCCTCGTTACCTTGACTTGGGAAAAGATTTACCACGCACTGAATGCCTAAAGGATGTAGTGACACGTTTATTGCCATATTTAAATAGTGAGATCACAAATGATTTAAATGCTGGCAAATTAGTATTGGTGGCTGCGCATGGAAATTCAATACGCGCAATTGTTAAACATATCGATTGCATCTCGGATGAGGATATTGCTGAAGTTAATATCCCAACCGGTATCCCGCTTTTGTACGAGTTTGATAATGATTTTGAACCAATTAAAAAAGGTGGCAGATATCTTGATCCGGTTGCAGCTGAAAAATCAATTGCTGCCGTTGCAAATCAGGGCAAGAAGTAAAGTTTGTTAAGACTTTTGAGTTGCGAACTCTCCAGTTACAAGGAAGTACACTCGACGTGCTATTGAAACGGCATGGTCGGCATACCTTTCGTAGTACCTGCCTAGCAGTGTCATATCGATAGCGGTTTCGACTCCATGTGGCCATTTTGGGTCAAGCAAAGTAGAAATTATCTTGCGATGCAAAATATCCATGGCGTCGTCATCTTTTTCAATCTCTAGAGCTTTCTGAGCATCTCTATTTTGCAAAATTAATGTGACCTTATCGACAATCTGCCCGCAAACATTTCCCATTTCTTGAATTGTTAAAGATAGTTCCGGCGGGACTGCAGAATTTGGGTAACGCATCCGTGCTTGTTTAGCGATGTGATTTGCAAGGTCACCCATTCTTTCTAGGTCGGCGCTCATTCGAAGGGAGGTAACGAGAGTTCGCAAATCTGATGCAACAGGTTGTTGTCTAGCCATTAGCCCAATAGATTTTGCATCCAGTTCATGTTGAATGTTGTCGATAACATCATCTTCTTTTATTACTTTCTCAGCAACGGCAAGATCAGCGGTTAACAGTGCAGTGCTGGCTTGACTCATCGCCAGCTTTACTAACTTAGCGAGCTGTACGAGGGTTTGACCTATCTCCTCTAAATCATCATGAAATTGATCGCGCATGGTCTAAAGGTAGTCCCTTCTTGGGATTATTACGGTTTGATCGAGCCGGTATTTGTAAACAAATAACAAATGGCAGGTTAAGAAACAGTTACAAGTCTTAAAAAGTATCGTTGCGATAGGCCAGGACCTAAAGCCCTTCTACGATAAGGCTATGAGGTGGCGTTGGCAAAACCGTCATGATCCTAATTGGGAAGTATCTGATAATTCTGAAACTCCAGCGTTGCAGATTTCTAATCAACTTGTAGCTTTATTAAACGCTATAGACGCCGAATCAATTGTGATTGCACCAAGGAGTGATTCCATAATTTTTGCTTCACCAGGTATATCAACTTTCAATCTAACTCGAGATCAACGTTTACAAAATAATGAATTAATGAATTTAGTTCGCGCAGTAAGAAGATCTGGAAACAAACAAGAAGCTACGATTGAATTACCGCGTGGCCCCATTGGTGCTGGCACTCACGAGTTATTAGTTACCGTTTTACGAATTAGCGATGATGGATTAATCGCTATTTTGATCTTTGACGACAGTGAAATTCGTAGATTAGATGCAATTCGTCGGGATTTTGTGGCGAATATTTCGCATGAACTTAAGACACCGATTGGAGCTTTATCAATCCTGAGTGAAGCGGTTTTGGACGCAAGTGATGATCCAGTTGCAATTACCAACTTTGCTAGCAAGATGCAGAAAGAAGCTCGGAGATTGACTGATCTGGTTCAAGAAATTATCGACTTATCAAGACTCCAGGATGAAGATCCACTAAAGAATGGTCAAGAGATTGATGTTTCAACATGCGTATTAGAAGCTATTGAACAATCTAGGCCAAAAGCTGATTCAAGAAGAATTAATATGGTCTTTGATTCGATAAAGAGTCCAATGATTATTGGCGATTCTAAACAAATAACATTGGCGGTAAATAACTTGATCGAAAATGCTATTAATTACAGTCCAGATTCAACTAGGGTAGCAATTACATTAAAAATCAGCGACGGATTATTGGAATTGTCGGTTTCAGATCAAGGAATTGGAATTCCACAAAAAGATCTAGAGAGAATTTTTGAACGTTTTTACCGGGTTGATCCAGCTCGTTCTCGATTGACAGGTGGTACCGGATTAGGACTCTCGATAGTGAAACATATAGTCAACAATCATGGTGGCGATCTATCGGTTTGGAGTGTTGAAGGTGCTGGCAGCACTTTCACAATTAGGTTTCCATTAGCGCCAAATTTTGAATCTGCCTCAGCAGATGTTGCAAATGAAAAATCTTGAATCTAAAAAGCAAGGGGAATAAAAATTGACAAAAATATTGGTGGTTGAAGATGAAGCATCTTTTTCAGATGCACTCTCTTATTTACTTACAAAAGAAGGTTACGAAGTTTATGTAGCAGATACTGGAGATGGTGCAATATCGGCTTATGAAAAGAATGGTGCCGATTTAGTTTTACTGGATTTGATGTTACCTGGAATTTCTGGAACAGAAGTTTGTAAACAATTAAGAGCGAAATCAGCCGTGCCAATAATAATTTTGACAGCTAAAGACACCGAAGTGGATAAAGTCGTAGGACTTGAATTAGGTGCCGATGATTACGTAACAAAGCCTTATTCTAAAGCGGAATTAGTCGCACGAATTAAAGCTGTGTTGCGGAGAAATTTCGATACCCCAACTGCAACTAATGGCACTTTGACCGCTGGACCAGTGCGAATAGATGTCGAGCGGCATCAGGTTTCAATCAATGGTGAAAGTATTGCCTTACCGTTAAAAGAGTTTGAATTATTGGAATTTTTGGTGAGAAATAATGGTCGGGTTTTAACCCGCGCACAACTAATTGATCGAGTTTGGGGAAGTGACTACTTCGGAGACACCAAGACTTTAGATGTTCATATTAAAAGATTACGCGCAAAATTAGAATCTGATCCAGCAAATCCAACTTACATACAAACTGTTAGGGGTTTAGGTTATAAATTTGAAGATTAGTTAAGGTGCCCGATTTAGATTTACTGCAATCGGCGTAATTCCTGCTTCAGCGTAGATTCCATCACCAGCAACGATCAATGCCGTTAATTCAACTGGAGCGGCATTCACAAAACCAAACTTAACTTTTATATGTTGTCCGGCTGTTACGGGAAATGGTGACATCACTAAACGGGCATTTGCAATCGGTCCTTCAAAGGTAATTGGTGTGTTCTTTGCCAATAAATAATCCACTCTTTGCACCCGTGCGGAATCGTCGCCAACGGTGATGGCGGTTAATGAATCTACAGAATCTGCTTGATTAACAATCGTGCCAACTAATACTGCGGTTGAAGTATCACGAGCGACAATCAAAATATTGCGTAATTTGATTTCGCCACTTTCGCCTTCGACGCCATCAGTTACTTGTTTGATCAATCTAGTCGGTGCATTTTTACCGGCAGCACAACCAGATAAAAATCCAGATGTCAAAAAAAGTATCGAAATTGATGCAATTTTTTTTCTCATGGATTTGCTGGAAAAAATCATTGGGCAAGGTTATCTTTTTTAGAAATTCAATTGAAATTTTGCTGGATTTTTTCCCGAATAGTTCAGCAATAACGAAGGTGAATTAGGTCGCAGAACACTGGTATAATTGTCCCTCTTAATGAAAGGCCATTCCTCAATGACATTCAAAGTTGGCGAAACTGTCGTTTACCCGCATCACGGAGCAGCACAGATCCAAGCAATTGAAAAAAGAATCATTAAAGGTGAAGAAAAAACATATTTAGTTTTAAAGGTGGCCCAAGGAGACCTCACTGTAAGAGTCCCAGCCGAAAATGTTGATCTTGTCGGAGTCCGCGATGTTGTAGATAGTGATGGTCTAGACAAAGTATTTAATGTTTTACGTCAGCCATATACAGAAGAGCCAACTAATTGGTCTCGTCGTTACAAAGCAAATGTCGAAAAACTTGCCTCCGGCGATGTAATCAAAGTCGCTGAAGTCGTTCGTGACTTATATCGTCGTGATCTAGATCGTGGTCTCTCTGCTGGTGAAAAACGCATGTTGGCAAAAGCAAAACAAATTTTGGTTTCCGAGTTAGCACTTGCTGAGCGCACCGATGAAGATAAAGCTGCCACGATGCTAGACGAGGTTCTTGCCTCTTAATTGAATAGCTAATCATGAGCAAACTGACAGCGGCAATCGTCGCCGCTGCCGGAGCCGGACATCGGTTCGGCGCAAATTATCCAAAAGCCTTAATTAAATTAGTTGATAAAACTCTAGTTGAACATGCAGTCGATGCGCTTTTGCCAGTTACAGACTTAATAATCGTTACGGCACCAGCTGGTTATGAAGAAAAATTTCAAGAATTATTACTTGATAAGGCAAAAGTAATTACCGGCGGAATTTTGCGTAGTGACAGTGTTCGAATTGCATTGCAACAAATTCCAACGGAATATGAAAATGTTTTAGTTCATGATGCAGCTAGGGCAATTGCTTCCACCGAATTGGCTAGGCGCGTTATAAATGAACTTGATTCTGAATCGGCGGTGATTCCAGTAATAGAAGTCGTCGACACAATCAAAGCCATTGATTACGCAGGTTTTGTTCAAAGTACTTTAAATCGGGCAACGTTAAAAAGTGTGCAAACTCCGCAGGGATTTAAACTTGAATTGCTGAAAAATGCTCACTTAACCAATCAAGATGCCACCGATGATGCTGCATTGGTGGAAAAACTGGGCGAAAAAGTTAAAACCATCCAAGGTGAAAATCGAGCCTTGAAAATTACTAATCCGCAAGATTTACAAACTGCGCTGCGCTTGCTTTATCCCAATGAAACAACTGCTTTGCAAGTTGGAATCGGCACAGATACTCATGCATATTCAAAGAACAAAGATCGAAAGCTTTGGCTAGCTGGGTTACTTTGGGAAAATGAAATTGGCGTAGACGGGCATTCAGATGGTGATGTTGCAATTCATGCAATATGTGATGCGCTGTTATCTGCTGCAAATCTTGGAGATTTAGGCTCTAATTTTGGAGTCAATGATCCAAAGTATGCTGATGCTTCCGGAGAAAGATTATTGAAAGAGTGCTTGGCAAAATTAACTACCGCCAATTTGAAGATTGAAAATGTTTCGGTACAGATAATTGCAAATAGGCCAAAAATTGCCGCCCGCCGCAAAGAAGCAATCGAAACAATTTCTAAACATTTAAATGGTGCAGTGGTATCAGTTTCTGCCACATCTACCGATGGATTGGGTTTCACCGGCGAGGGTAAAGGTATTTCCGCAATCGCTTCCGCATTAGTTAGTAAGGTCTAAGTATGATTTTGAAAATCTACGACAGCCAAACTAGAGGCTTACGAGATTTTAAGCCAATTAATAAGAACCAAGTTGGAATTTATGTTTGCGGTGCGACCGTGCAGTCATCACCACATATCGGACATATTCGCAGTGGTGTCAATTTCGACATATTAAGAAGATGGCTGATCGCCAAAGGTTTTACAGTTGTTTTTATTCGAAATGTCACCGATATCGACGACAAGATTCTGCACAAAGCGGTGCATGAAAAAATTCCTTGGTGGCAGGTAGCTATTAATTATGAACGTGAATTTGCCGACGCATACAAAGCATTAAATGTTTTAGCACCAACTTATGAGCCACGCGCGACTGGTCATATCACTCAAATGATTGAATTAATGCAGCGTTTAGTTGAAAAGAAATTTGCTTATGCACCCGGAAATGGTGATGTTTATTTAGAAGTGGCTAAAGTGAAAGATTATTTAAAGCTTTCCAATCAAAAACTTGCCGATCTTTTACCAAGCGATGACTCAGATTTGAAATCAAAAAAAGATCCGAAAGATTTTGCACTTTGGAAAGCGGCTAAAACTAATGAACCGTCGTGGCCAACCCCGTGGGGTAATGGTCGTCCGGGTTGGCATTTGGAATGTTCGGCGATGGCGAATGCTTACTTAGGTGAGAATTTTGATATTCACGGAGGTGGAATCGATTTAATTTTTCCGCACCATGAAAATGAGATTGCCCAATCCACTTCTGCTGGATACAAATTTGCTAATTACTGGATGCATAACGCATGGGTTACAACGGCTGGTGAAAAAATGAGCAAATCTCTTGGTAATTCATTATTGGTTAAAATAAGAAGTTCTTCTGGTAATTTTAAAAAATCTTTTAAAAATGATCCTTTTAAAACAATTGGATCTTCAACAAGATTAATAACTTGTTTAAGCAATTTATTATTAATTTCTAATTCGCAATCACTCTTTTTAAGAAATAATTGAATGCTTTTAGTAATTAGGTTTTCTCTTTCTGTATTATTAAAAATAATTCTTTTATCAGTTAATATTTTTTTAAAATGACTATAATCTCTAATAACAACTGCTTTATCTTCCAATGGTCCATCTACATAAGTAATATTTGTTGATG
>OGWM01000152.1_pt1 | contig 10909 bp, 20 predicted proteins | sample 1576041 | NCBI WGS metagenome assembly OGWM01 (sample SAMN07581538, study PRJEB24739) | freshwater metagenome | place: Singapore | collected 2015-01
CTAGTCCGCTCCCGAGCTAGCCTTGATCTCTTAGAACGAAAGGAAACGAGATGCCAACGATCGTAACGGCCTCAGAGCTGCGAACAATCCTTGGCGTCTCGTCTTCCCTCTATAACGACGCATATCTAAACGACATTATCGACACCAGCGAAAACGTCATCCTTCCAATGCTTGTAACATTTTCCACCAATGTCGCAGCAGTCAAATTAACCAGCAACGTGGCATACTTTTACACCTCAAATATTCACGAATTCACAGAAGGCCAATCGGTTGTCATCACAGGATGCGGTTCACCATTCAATGGAACCAGAACTGTCACAAACGATGAAATTGGACAATATGTTTTCACCACAGCAATTACTAATGCTGATGTATTGGAAAAAAATATTATCCCAGCAGGAACAGCTACACTCTCTGGCGCGTCAACCTATGTCGGAAACCCTAATGTCGAATCTGCGGTTTTGGCAGTAGCAGTAGAAGTCTTTCAATCGAGGACGGCCGCTGGTGGCCAAATAGAGGGAGTGGATTTCACGGTGTCACCTTTCCGCCTAGGCCGCTCCCTCTTCAATAGAGTTTCTGGTCTCCTTGGGCCATATCTTGACGTTGAAACGATGGTCGGATGACAACCAGCATTGCAAATGATGTTCGAGGCGCAATCAAAACGGCTCTCGCTGGAGTAGCTGCGAACGTTTACGATCACGTTCCAGAAGCACCGATCGTCCCAGCCGTAGTCATAATTCCTGATTCGCCATATATGGAACTGGAAACAATTGGCAAATCAAAGGTTCGAGTCAAACTTAATTACACCATTTCAGCTTTGGTCGCTTATCTTTCCAATCCAGCAAGCCTGGACAATTTGGAAAAATTAGTGATCTCAACTTTGGCGGCTCTTGGGTCGTCAGGTTATGAATTATCGACAGTCGAAAGGCCATCGGTAAATCAAGTCGGAACGACTAATCTGCTCGTTTCCGATATCCGCTTGAGCGTTCGCTACGAGCACACAAACTAAGGAGAAATAATGGCAACGACAGTTATCACGGGTCGCGATGTCACTTTCACGTTGGACTCTGCGTCCTTCGATGCTCAGGCGACCTCTGCGGTTCTTTCCTGCGATACCGTCATCGAGACATACCAAACTCTCGATGGACGCGCATACAAATCCATTGACAAGCAATGGACTTTTACCATTGAATTGCTTCAAGATTGGGGAGCAGCAAGCTCTCTATTCGAAGCAATGTGGGGCAAAGCTGAATCAGCACCTAACACCACTTTGGCGGTTGCTTTCACTTCCGCTACTGGCGCTGCTTTCGCGTTCAATGTCCTTCCAATCTTTCCATCGGCTGGCGGAGCTGCTCCCGGTGCTCAAACCGACACCTGGACACTGACGGTCGTTGGTATGCCAACAGAGACATTTAGTTAAAAACAAAGGGAGTATCGGGAGCTATGAAACTTTCAATAACAATTAAATATAACAATGGCGAACAGACGACTTATGTTGCTGGATTGCCAGAATGGGCTAAGTGGGAAAGGAAAACTGGTAAAAGCATTTATCAGATGACAGATCTCAAGGCATATCAGCAAAACGATTTTCTATTCCTTGCCCACTCAGCTTACGTTCGAGCTGCGGCTGGAAAACCCACTAAGTCTTACGACGTCTGGGAGTCCACAGTCGAAGAAATGACCATAGGAGAACCAGAAGACCCAAAAGCTGGAAAGCAGGAAGCGTAAATCGTCTTCTTGTCGAAGTAGCAATAGCAACTGGAATACCGATGGATCATTGGACTCGAATTGAAGATGTTCTAACTGCTGCGGAGATATTGGAGAAGCGAAACGGTGGCAAGTGAGGCGATTTCTTACAATCGGGCTGAACTTCGCGGCATCTTGTCTGCTTTTAAGGCAATGGATGAAGAAGCAATTGCTGAAGCCAAAACCGAATCCAACGCACTCGCAACTTACGCCGCAAATGAAATCAAGGTTGCGGCTTTGGGACGAACGGTATCGGCTACTGCTGTCAGGAGAGTTGCCGACGGTGTTCGAATCTCCAAATCGAGCAAGATCGGTGAATTCTCTTATGGATTTGCGTCTCAGAGGTTTAGTGGTGGTGGAACCACGCAAATGCTTTGGCCAGGACTCGAATTTGGCAGTAATCGTTATCGCCAGTTTCCCAAACGAACTTCCAATAAAGGACGCGGAAATGCTGGCTACTTTATCTACCCGACACTTCGCCGAATTCAGCCTGAATTAGTGAGACAATGGGAAGAAGCTTTTTCCAAGATTCTAAAGAAATGGGATGAGTAATGGCTGGATCTAGAACCCTTAAACTTTCGATTCTTGCTGATGTCGATGATCTTAAAAAGAAGTTAAATGCTGGTTCCGATGAAGTCGAAGGCTTCGCTGGCAAACTCGGAGAATTTGGAAAGAAAGCTGCTGCTGCTTTCGCTGTCGCCGCTGCCGCAGCTGCTGCCTACGCTGGCAAATTGGCAATCGATGGAGTTAAGGCCGCTATCGAGGATGAAGCAGCTCAAGCGCGACTTGCTAAAGCTCTTGAAAACGTCACTGGTGCGACAAACGATCAAATCAAAAGCGTCGAAGATCAGATTTACAAGATGGAACTCGCTTATGGCGTTTCAGACGATAAGTTGCGTCCAGCATTTCAACGCTTGGCTTTGGCGACAGGCGATCTTGGAAAGAGTCAAACAGCTCTTCAATTAGCACTCGATATTTCTGCCGCCACTGGAAAAGATCTTGAAGAAGTTTCCAATGCCTTAGGCAAGGCTTACGAGGGAAATACTGGCGCTTTAACACGTCTTGGAGTTGGACTTTCAAGTAGCGAAATCAAAGCTCTTGGACTCGATGGCACAATGAAGCAATTGGCTGAGACTTTCGGTGGGGCAGCAACAACGCAAGCCAACACCTTGGAAGGCCAAATGAATCGACTAAAAATCTTATTCCAAGAGACTAAAGAATCGGTCGGCGCTGGACTTCTCCCAGTCGTGAAAGATTTATTAGATTATTTTGTAAACAGATTTATTCCGATTTTGATCGATGCCAAAAATAAGGCCATCGACCCAATCAAAAAAGCATTTGATGATAACAAGGAAGCAATGATGACGCTTTTCCAATTCGGAAAAGATTATCTCGTTCCATTCTTTGAAGTGACTTTGAAAAAATCAATAGAAGGCCTTGGACAGACCATCGGTTTGATTATCAATATTGTTGGACACGTCGTTGACGTCATTAAGGGTCTTGCCAATGGCGTAGTTGACACAATCAACGCAATCATAAAGGGTTACAACGCTATTCCCATACTCCCGGACATTCCCACAATCACAAAGCCATCGATCCTGACTGGAACCTCGACTGGCGCCATTGGCAATTACGCAATGAGCACAGGCACGACTTCCTCGACAACAAAAGCAGTGACAACCACCGTTCCTACTATTACCACAACGACCACGCCAACCAGCACGGCTCCAGCACCTTATTCAATGCCAGTTATTTCTGGAGCCCCAGCTGGCGGTGCGGTTTCCACTAATACTGCGGCGGTAAGAATGGGTGAAGCAAAAGACGTTATCATCAATGTCAACGCACCTTCAATCATCGATCGCGAATCGTTTGCTCGAGCGGTCACAGAAGCATTTAATGAATCTTTGGATCGAGGAACTGGTGGAGCTGGCGGATTAAGGGTTAACGCGGTAGCTCTATGACAATTTGGACTCCAGAATGGCGCATAAAAATTGATGGCCAAAACGTCACCTCATTAACTCTTGTCGGGTTGACCATCACATCTGGCCGTCAAAATGTCAATAGTCAAGCTCAAGCAGGATATGCCAACGTCGAACTGATAAACACTACAAATAACAACTATTCTTTTGATGTTTCTAGTTCCTTGACCATTGAAATAAGGAAATCGAACGGGACGTATTTACCAATCTTCGGCGGCAGCATTTCCGATGTTTCAATCGGAGTTAGGTCGACTGGCTCAAGCGCGCTAGTCACGTCATACAACATTCTGGCCCTTGGTGCTCTTTTCAAACTCCAAAAGGCTGTTTGGACAACGTCTTTATCACAAAACAAAGATGGTGACCAGATTTATACAATCCTTAGCGATTTATTATTAAATACTTGGGCCGAGGTTTCTGCTTCACAAACTTGGTCTGCTTATGATTCGACGACGACCTGGGCAAATGCCGAAAATATTGGAATGGGTGAAATTGATCGTCCAGGTCAATACACAATGGAGCAACGTTCCGCAGGAGCAATTGATTTTTATAGCATCATTTCTCAAATTTCCTCATCTGCCTTGGGTTATATATACGAAGATGGAAATGGCAACATTGGATATGCCGACGCCTATCACAGGACGAATTATCTGGCAGCAAACGGATATATCAATTTAAGCGCCAATGATGCCCTCGCACTCGGAATACGAGCAACCAAGCGGCAGGGCAATATCGTCAATTCTTATGTCATCAATTACGGAAATAATTTTGGATCCCAGGTCACATCTTTGAATCAATCTTCAATTGATGCTTACGGTCGTTATCAAATCACAGAAAATTCATATCTTCATACGTCGACAGACGCTCAGGCCGTTGCCGATCGGTATATTCAACTTCGGGCCTATCCCCGATCAACTTTCGAATCGGTTACATTTGCTCTTCAAAATCCAGAATTGGATGATGGGGATCGTGACGCTCTTTTGGCTGTGTTTATGGGTTTGCCAATTCGAATAACCGATTTACCAGCTCTGATTTCGGATGGTCAATTCGAAGGATACGTCGAGGGATGGACTTTTACGGCAACGACTTCGGGTTTGACTCTGAGACTCAACGCTTCACCAACAGAATTTTCGGCTGCGGCTCAAAACTGGAATCAAGTTAACGGGTCAGAGGCGTGGAATACGATTTCCAATACGCTAAAATGGGAAAACGCGATAGGGGTAATTAGCTAATGCCAACAACGACCAATTTTGGCTGGACAACTCCAGCTGACACAGATCTTGTCAAGGATGGCGCATCCGCGATGCGGACTTTGGCTGGCGGAATCGATACGTCGATGGCACAGCTTAAAGGTGGAACAACCGGACAAATCTTAAGTAAGACTTCAAATACGGATATGGCATTTACTTGGATCAATAACGATCAAGGGGATATAACCGCGGTTACGGCTGGAACTGGCATTAGCGGTGGAGGAACTTCCGGAGCAGTAACAATCACCAATTCAATGGCAACCGAAATTACTGCTGCTGGCGATATTATCGTTGGAACAGGATCAGGCACTTTTGATAATTTACCTATTGGCACGACTGGTCAGGTATTAACGGCCGACACAACAGTTTCGCCGTATAAAGTCAAATGGGCTACCGCTGCCAGCGGAGCGTCATTCGTCGGAGCATCAGCTTATCGAAGCAGTCTTTTATCTTTGACCGCTGATACCGCAGTTGTGGTCACATACGCAAACGAAAATTTCGACACAAGCGGTTTCCACGATACATCAACAAATACTTCAAGAATGACCGTTCCTTCGGGCAAAGCTGGAAAGTATCTTTGTATCGTAAATTATTTCGTCACTGGCGGCTCAAGTCGTTTTATTCTTTATCCATATAAAAACGGTTCAAACGTCGGTGGCTCACCAAATTGGTCGTACGTTATCGATAACCGAGGATTCGGAAATGCTGGAGCCGCCACAGGAGTCTGGGTTATGGATCTAGCGGTGGGAGATTATGTCGAGGCAGCTCTGTATTCAGCGTCAAACACAGCAACACTTCAAGAGTCCACTTTCCAGTTTATCTATCTAGGAGCATAACGTGGCCGAATTCAAAGTTCAGATTCCTTCCAAATACATCAATAGCGTGATCTTCAGAGAAGAAACTGGTTTCGACCTTTATTATCGCGATGGAGAATTATTTGTTTCTGGTTGCGATTCCCTAGATGAAGCAAAAGAAGCGTTAAAAAATCACAATCCAACTAAACCAGCGGAACCAACAATCGATGAGAAACTCGCTTCAGTTGGACTGTCATTGGCAGATTTGAAGGTAGCTCTCGGTATCAATGCCTAAACCAATTCTTTGCGCTGCTGGTCGTCAATTAAGGGAGCAAATCGATGACGCATATCCGCATCGTGACCGAACGAGCGATGGATGGATTGGCGATACAAGACATTCGGTTCGCCCGAGTGATCACAATCCTGATGCGAACGGAATCGTTCGGGCTATCGATATTGATCGCGATTTGGCTGCTCATAAGGAAGAAGCTCACGCTCTGGTTGAAAAGATTCGGCTTTGCGCGCAACGTGGCGACAAACGAATCAAATACATTATCTTCGACGGAAAAATTATGAGCCCATTATTTAATTGGGTTCGGCGTTCCTATATGGGTGCAAATCCGCATCGACATCATTTCCACGTTTCATTTACAAGCTTGGGAGATACCGACGGGGGCTGGTTCGATCTGGAAGGAAAGAAAAATGGCAGAACTCAAACTGATGGCGGGATCGTGGGCGAAGACTTTTCTCGCGACGGCTCTATCGACATACCTAGCGGTCGGTCTGGATGTCAATGCGATTGTCACAAGCGCTCTAGTATCAGTCTTGCCTAGCGTCATCAACTGGTTAAATCCGAACTACGAACGCTACGGTTACGTCAAATAATGGACGCAACGTCAATCGCTGGATTTATCGCCAGCGTTTTGGGATCGATTGGCCTTTTGGTCGCCGGACTTCGCTACATCATCAAATTAGAAAATCTGCCCATCGTGTCGCGCCTTGATAAATTGGAGACGACTTTAGAATTAGCTCTGTCGAAGGGAGCAAAAGGTGGCAGCCAAAAAGCGCGTCGCTAAAAAGAAAGTTTCAAAGCGTCGCCGAACTGTTAAGGAAATGCCGACAAAACTTGATTTTTGGGCAATAGCAGCTCAGGAAATTTATAAGTCTTGCCGCAACGCTGGAATGGATGAAGGCACAGCTCTGGCTTTTGCTATGGATCGCAGTTCGTGGCCGGATTGGGTCATAGATCCAAAAGACCCTATAAGAAATCCGTTGGATGATTTCGACGAGGACGACGATTTACCTTAGAGAGCCAGAACTCTTTGAAGCCCTCAAGGAAATCTATCCAGACTTGATGGCAGTCTCCCCGTGCGACAGGCACGACGGGGTCACCCACGATTCCTATATCGAACTCAAATGCCGCCGCACCCATTACGACCAATTGCTTATCGAACGCAAAAAGTGGGATTATCTGGCCGAAATACGGGCTAGAACGGGCGCTAGGACGCTTTATATCAATGCCACGCCAAAAGGTATCTATCAGTTCGATTTAGGGGCTATAAACGCCCCAGAATGGCTTTTAAAGGCTATGCCAGCCACGACTGATTATGCCAATGGCCAAAAGGTTCAAAAGGAAGTCGGTTTCATTGACATTCGACACGCCGAATTCTTACTTGTCTAAATCGCATTTCTTCTTTACCGTTAATCCATAAATCCATTTAGGGTTTATAGAACGGGAGCCAAAATGATAAAAAATCCTGACTTAATTCGATTTGATAGTCAGGCAGGGGCGTGGACGGATGGGAAAAATTGGGTTAAAGGCTCAATTATCCGTCGATATGCCAGAGAGAAGATGGGCAAACAACAACTTCGAGGACGGTTATCAAAGGCTGAGATTTCAGCTTATTGGTTAGACAAATATGGGGTGGCAGCTGATGTTCAATAGCCTGTCATTAGAAGATTCCATTTGGATTGCCATATTCGTAACGATTTTTGGTGGACTGGCTTATGTCCATATCGAACAAATGCGCCAAAAGGCGTTTATGAAGGGTTTTAGATTAGGGAAAGCGGTATCGGATGAATCCCGACGAACGAGCCTTAAGTGACTGGATCAGCGACGCTGGTGACACCCTTGGAGAACGAGGGTTGGAATATGGCGACCCGAGGGACAATCTTTTACGAATTTTCTACATTGCAAAAACACTTGGTATTCAGCTCCGAGACCCATCTGACGTGGCATTGCTTTTTATCGCAACGAAACTCTCAAGGATGGTGGAATCTCAATCACGCGAGGATTCGTATATCGATCTCATTGGATACGCCGCTATCTTGGCTCAATGCCGATTCACCGATTGGAACGACTTTGACACTTACTAGAAATAACAATATCAATCAATGGTGTGATTACTGTAAACAGCGTTGGGGTCAAGTAAGAGATAAGCAGACCGGACGCGAGTCGTGGCATTTGAGAGCTATGACTCCAGCTGTTTGGAGAGTTGAAAGCGAATCTCCAATGAGGAAAGGGATAGTTCGCTTTTATTGTCAGCCTTGTGCTGATGATTGCCAGAATTGGGAAACCAAAGATGGCCACGTTTTCTATTCACTGAAAGAGCAGTTATTAGATGCGGTTAAAGAATTCGCAAAAAGGGAGCACATCAATGTCGAATTACCTCGATGAATACGTTGGCGTTCAAGATCGTCTCAAAGCGTTTATCGATAAGTTTCCAGACTATCGAATCAAGACGCACGTTTTAGAAGAATCATTAGCCAAAGATTGTGGGGTTTATATTGTCAAAACTGAGTTATATCGAACTGAGGCTGATCCAGTTCCTTGGACGACGGGCTTATCGTCGGAGTCTAAGGAGAAGCAATACGCTCTCGAGCTTGCAGAGACTGGCAGCTTGGGAAGAGCTCTTAATTTGGCAGGATTTTTCGCAAAACCTCTATCGACTGGACAGAGTCATCAAAAGCCAATCCAAACGACCAGCAAAGCGCTCGGGGAATTTGTCGAAGCCCAGCGGCCTAACGACCCTGCGCCGATTGTCTGGGATGTTGAGTATCTCAAAGAAGAATTAGGTGCTGAAGTTGTTGAAGATATGCCAGTTTGCCAGCACGGGCCAATGGTCATCAAACAAGGACAAAAGGAAGGCAAGCCATATCGCGGATGGGTATGCCCATCAAAGAATCGAGATTTCCAATGTGCAGCCAAATGGATGAAATTGGATGAAGCAGGAAAGTGGGTGTATAAAAATTAAACTGTCAGGCCGATTAGTTTGCGATACCTGTAATGAGCCAGCACCTGAGGATCATCGTCAACCGAATGAGACGTGGATTTGCTCGACTTGTAAATGTAGGTCTAATTGAGCCAACATAGGAAACATCGAGGGTATGCCAGCCAGCGGATCGTTGCTGATTTCTTGCGTCAGCACGGTTATCCTTTCGCTGAATCGGCCGGAGCTGGGAGATCTGGTTCAGATATAACTGGCGTTCCATTCGATGTCGAGGTTAAGGCTCGGCGCGGTTTCGACCCGAAGGCTGCCCTTTCACAGCTCTCGCGGCGCGCCAGCCTTACTCTCGGTTTTGCCGTATTACGATTAAATGGTCAGGGAAAAGAATCGATTGGAGATTGGGCAGCAGTCATTCGATTTGAGGATTTAGTGAAATTGATTAGGAAAGCAGAAAATGGGACAAAATCCAGCAATCCCCAAGATGAGCACGGCTTATATCAAGCAATTGATGGAATGGGGATTTGATAAAGAATTCATAGCCAGAGATGCTGGCATCACAGTCGATTCATTAGAGATGAGACTGAGAAGAGCAAGAAAAAGGGAGCAAGCAAATGGGAATCAAGGAACTGAGTCTGGAACTAGCAGCGATTAGTCTCGTCGCTGATCAGGCTAAAAAGCGTAAAGATGAGCTGAGAGCTCAATTAAAGGCCGAAATGGATGCCATTGGAGCCGATCGGGTAAAGGCTGAAATTGATGGCCATTCAATCGGTTATGTCACCACCACAAAACCTCGAAAGAAGCTTGTGGTCACTGGTAGGCGCTATTTCATCCAATGGGTCAAAGAGAATCATCCAACGGAAATAGTCGAGGAAGTTAGAGAATCATTCGAGAAGGTCATTCTGTCGAAATTCCAATTTCAGGATGGAATAGCAATTACGCCCGATGGTGAGGCAGTTGGTTGGCTTGTCGAAGAGGAAGGTGAGCCATACTTGACTACTAAGTTGAGCGCCGAAGGAAGGGAAATGTTGATCGATGCGCTAAGTGATCAGAACTTCAAGATGGAAGTATCACTTCAAGAATTGCTGGAGATTGAATAAACGACACGCGATTTGAACAGGACTTTTGATGAATCGACTTGACAGAGGCATTACACTCCCTCGAAGGCGGGGCCCGAAGGCAGCCCGTCGCTGGAGCGTCAGGGGCGGCTATTGTCTTCGTTTGATAACTCTGACCTTGGCTGCCGTTTTACTCAATTCATATCCATTAGAAGCAAATACAAAGATAACTACTGATCAACTTAAGTTATACGCATATAATCAAATGAGTTGGCCACAAATGGAATGTTACAACTGGCTTATCTGGCTCGAGAGTAGATGGAATCCTAAAGCGATTAACGGATCTCATTATGGTTTGGCTCAAATGAGGAATAAGAAAGTTAAATACTTAAATGGTTATCAGCAAATCGATTGGCATTTACGTTATCTAAAGCATCGATATAACGGTGATGCTTGTGCTGCTTTGGATCATCTTGAATCTAAGGGTTGGCACTAATGGCCAGGGAGTATGACAAGACTCATTACAAGAAGCTGCGTGAGAAGATATTGATTCGAGATAATTATACTTGCTTCTATTGTGGTCAAGAAGCAAACACAGCTGATCACATAATCCCTTTAAGCAAGGGTGGAGTCAGCAATGAGGACAATATGATTGCTTGCTGCCATCGATGCAATAGCGGAAAACGTGATCGCATAGCCCCTGGGTCTTTTTTGACACGCGACAGGAAACCCACGACCCCCTAGCCATAACAGTGCTCTACCCCCGATGGTGATACTTGAGGCACTACCTAAATAGTTTTCGGAGAGAACCAGCTATTTCCAAGTTTGTTTAGCCTTTCACCCCTACCTATATCGTGACTG
>OGWM01000153.1_pt1 | contig 10867 bp, 18 predicted proteins | sample 1576041 | NCBI WGS metagenome assembly OGWM01 (sample SAMN07581538, study PRJEB24739) | freshwater metagenome | place: Singapore | collected 2015-01
GTTTCCCAGGCACGATAGCGCAGCACAAGCGGCGGGTCAAATTGGTCAAGCAAACGCTTATGGCGGTGCGGCAACAGGCGCAGGAAATGCGTATTTGTTGTCTCAGTTATTGAAGCAAAATCAAGGCGCTGCAGCTCCACAAGGATAAATCATGGCAGATTACGGCTTTAACACTCAATTAACACCACAAACTCAGCAAACTAGTCTTGCTGACATGATGAATCTTGCTCGAGGCGTACAGGCTTATCAACAAGCACAACAACTTAATCCATTACAACTTCAACAATTACAACAACAAGTTGAACAAGCTAAACAAATAAATCCTTTGGCATTACGTCAACAATCTGCACAAACAGAATTAGCTGAAAAAACTCTTAATCCAAAAATTCAAGAAGCAACGGCGCAAGCATCAACTGCTACAACCGGATCGCAAAAAGCTCAAATTGAATACGCAATGAGCCATGCAAATGATGCGGTTCAACAGTTACAAACAATGGTGCAAAAGCCTGATTTAACATCTGATGACATTAAAAAATTTGTTACAGAAAAAATCAAAGCATTAAATGGGCCGCCTGAAGCTATCACGCAAGCGCTTTATGGTTTACCTGAAAAGGGAACGCCAACCGAATTAAGAGCGTTTGCGGCTAGAAAATTAGCAGCAACACTTAGCAGTCAAGCTCAATTAGAAAAACTGTACCCAAGCGCACAAATGGTAAGCACTGGAGGACAGACACAACCTATGCAGTTGGGTGCAGAAGTTTTCACAGGCGTAAAACCAGGCACAACAGTAGGTCCTGCCACTGCTGTTACGCCAACGCCAGGCTTTCAAACCATTAATGGAATTGTGTATTGGGTGGATCAAAAAGGCAATTTGCATACTCCAAATTCGCCATCCGCTATGAATGCTGGTCAAACTGGCAACCCACCCGCACCATCTGCTGCGCCTACTGCTGCGCCATCCGCGCCTAAACAAGTACCAGCAGGCACTACAAGAGTTCCTTTAGTGCAAGAAGATATGGCAGTTCCACAAGGTGGATTGCGTCAAATGAATACACAGCAACAAGCTAGATATGATCTTGGTCAAAAAATATTTGCTGATGCTGCAGATGCAAATAAAACAGCAGCTGACCAAGGTGTGGTGCTTAATACGATTGAGCAAAATTTGGCGCAAGCGCAAAGTAGCCGGCCTGGGCAACTTTTACGACAAGGCGGCAAGTGGGTTGCTGGTAATGAAAACCTAGATACTTTGGTGAAAAGTTTGGCGCAAAATCAAATCTTGCAGGCCAAAATTATGGGTGTAGATAGCGTGAACGCAGAACGCACAAGCGCCCTTGCTAATGGCACAGAAAATATTGATCCTAAAGCGTTGGGCAAAATTGTTGAACAAACAAAAGCAACAAAAACTGCAGCACAACAATATGCACAAGGAATCTCAGCATATAAGAATCGTGATCCATTAAATTCATCTATTCATGCAGACCGCTTCCAGCAAGCATGGAAAGAAAATTACGATCCTAGAATTTTTATGGTGGAAAACATCAACAATTCCAATATGTCGCCTGATCAAAAGTCTAAAGAGATCAAACGAATTATTGGCATTGCTACACCAGCAGAACTTAAGCAACTTCAACAAAAAGCGTTAAACATTCGCCGCCTACAAACAGGGGACTTCTGATGGCCACTGTCAAAGATTATTCTTCTGACCCAACAATCTCTGCGTTTGGTGCGCCAAGTGAGGATTTTGCGCCCAATCCAAGCGCAATGAGTGGCAAGCGGCCTGATTTGCAATTTGAAGAATATTCGCCTTATTCGCTTGATCCAACAATCAATGCCTTTGATCCTATGGGTGCTATTGGTCAAGCTATTGGTGGCCAAGAAGAAAAAGTTATACCACGGCCACAAGGCAATCCTTATATTGGCAAAGCCCTAGAGCAGATGTTTAAGCTAAGACAAGGCGCTCAAGCTGCAGGATTGTCGGCGTTAGATTTGCCTTTGAGTTTGCCTGCTCAAATTGGTGGTGGTCTGACTTATGGTGCGGCCAGATTAGGTGCAAGTCCTGAACGCGCACAACAAATTTCAGAATATGTGTCTACACCTTTATCCTATTTGGAGCCAGGCAAGCTCGCCACTTTAACAAATCAACAAATAGGCCAAGGCTCTGCCGCGTATGAGATAAGTCCCATAAGTCAAGTAATGGGGTTAATCAATAAATACGGCGCTCAACCCGCTATGGATTTATTGGTCAAACAAGGAATGTCTCCACAAGATGCCCAACAATTAGTTACCAATGCGCCATTGATGATTGTGCCAGGGCTAAAACTTGGAAAAATAGGTATTGAAACTGCTAGAAAAGTCCCTGCTTGGGCGCAAGAATTAAAGCCTGAGACTGCTCGCATTGAGCCACAAATGGATGTGTCTCAGATGCCTCAAAGTATTGGTGCTGCACAAGCAACGCCTGAAGCGGTATTGCGTACAAATATTGAATCTGCAATTACAAACGCATCACCTGAATTACAGGCACATATCAAATCTAAACCGCCGGAATCTATAAATTTGCCTGCATTAGAAACCCGCGCTTTAGAAGAAAAGCATGGCGTAAATTTAACTACCGGCCAACGTCTTGGTGACACACAACTTTATTCACAAGAATGGAATAGACGCGGAGAAACGCCTACGCTTGGATCGCATTTTGAAGCGCAACCACAACAAATTTCTATTGCTTTTGAAAATGCTAAACAGCGTCATGCACCTGATGTTCCATCGACTGCGGATGCGTCTGAGCTTGGTCAGCTTCAAATTAATGCACTTGCATCCAAAGATAAGTTACGAACTGATGCCATCAATGATGCTTATAAAAAACTGACTGAAGCTGCGGGTGGCCAGTTTCCAATAGATGTAGGAACACTAAATCAAAACATAACAAGTGAATTGTCTAAAAATCTTAAGACAAATCATTTGCCAAGCTCAATTGCATCAGACCTTAAAGACTTTACAGCAAACTCAACATTTGAAGCATATGAGGCGTTACGAACAAATTTAGTTAATGAAATGCGTTCTAACTCTAATGGAAATGCTCGAGCTGCAGCCTATATTGTGCGTGAACAATTGGAAAAATTACCAGTGTTTGGCGAAAAGAATGCGGCATTTGATCCTAAAGCAGCCGAATTGAAAACTTTGGCAGATAACGCTAGGTCATTAGTAAAAGAGCGTTATTCAATATTGAACAACAATCCTGCTTATAAGGCCGCGATCAAAGAGTTTGGTTCTTTAAAGGATGCGGCAGCACAAGGTGAAAGTCTTAATGCGGCAAACTTCCATAAAAAGTTTGTGGCCAACGCAACACCTGAATCAATTAGACGCATGAAGTCAGAAATTCCTGCGGATGATATTGCTAATCAAGCTATTACATTTGCAGAATTAGAGCGAGCTAAGAATGCCGCAGTTAACGCAAGTGAAAGAAACTTAACTCCAGAACAGTTTGCTAAGTTCTTAAAAACAAATAAATCAAGTTTGCGTGAATCTTTACCGCCTCAAGCAATGCAAGACATTACTGAACTTGGTTTGTTGACAAGCAAAATTGGTATGCCCAAAACTGGAACATTCAATTATTCAAACACATTCAGTTCTCAGCTTGGTGAAATGGCAAAACAAGGATTGCTTACTGCAGCGGAAGCTAAACTTGCTGCCTCTACTGGAGGCGCATCAATACCAGCTGTAGGTTTAACAAGACAATTTCTTGGCAAGTTGAACAAAGAGGGTTTTGCATCACAAGCCACAAACCCAGTTGGCGGTTTAACAAAGGATTAAAACATGGCTTACTTACTCTCACCAATCGGTAATGGATTTCAGTTCTTTACCACCACAGGACTGCCATTAAACGGCGGGTACATCTATACCTACCAAGCAGGGTCATCAACCCCTTTGGCGACCTATACGGACTCCACAGGCTCGGTATCTATCACCAATCCTATTCACTTGGGTACTGATGGCCGGCCACCAAATGAAATTTGGCTTAACTCAGGATATTCGTACAAGTTTGTCTTGCAAGATTCTGCAAGCGTCACAATCCAAACTTATGACAATTTGTATGGGATTCCATCTAGCGTAGCAACGGCCACCGCAGTCCCATCAGGTGCTATCTTGGCGTGGTCAGGCTCATTTGGTTCTATTCCATCGGGATATGTGATTTGTAATGGCTCAAATGGCACACCTGATTTGCGAGATCGTTTCATTGTGGGCGCTGGTAATTCTTACTCTGTGGGAAATACTGGCGGTTTCACTTCTTCAGTCACCAGCTCTAGCGGTACAAATTTGCCTTTGTATTACGCTTTAGCATACATTCAAAAGACCTAATCATGGACGAAAAAATTGACTTGGTTAAATACGGCGTTCTTTGGCAAAAAGTTGAAGAGCTTGAAAAGAAAATTGACAAACTAGAAACTGGTATGGCTACGCTTTTGGCATTGGCCAATCAATCTAAAGGTGGGTTTTGGATGGGCATGGTTATTGTTTCTGTAATTTCTAGCATTGTTGGTTATGTAACTAACTGGCTACACAAAGGCTAAAAATTGACCCTCTTTCAATTCTCTTTGCTGCAAATGCGTGTGTCGCTGCAATTAAGCAAGGCTGTGACCTATATAAGCAGGCTAAAACTTCTTTCATGGAAGTCAAGTCTACTGTTGATGAAATTGTCGGGGATGTTAAACAAGTACGGTCGTTTTGGTCAAAGCTCTTTGGAGCGCCCAAGCCTGTGGCGCAAAAGACAAACAAAAAAGAAAAATATGTAGCTGTTGATGAAACGCAAGTTATGGCTGACATTGTTAGCCAGCTTACACAGTTTTTTAAATTGCAAGAACAGTTGGCGGCACACATAAGAGAAGAAGAAGAAAAGTCAAAGAATGTTTATGACCCTGATGCCAACTTGATGGAAGCAGCCCTTAAAAGGGTGATGGCGCAAGACCAAATGGCGGCATTGGAAGTGGAGATAAGAGAGGCTATGGTGTACGGCGCTCCAAAGGAAATGGGCGCGCTTTATAGCAAAACTTTTGAAATGAGAGAAGTCATTAAGGAAGAGCAGGAAAAAGCAAGAAAGAAGCGAGATGATGAATCATGGCAACGCAAGGAAAAGGAACGGCTGCTAAGAGAAAAACAAGCGTATCTGCTGGCGACTTTCCTATTCCTCCTGTATATGTGGTTGCTCCTCGCCCTCTTAAGCAAGATTGGGAAAATGTAATGGGATGGATTGCTGCTTGTGTGCTTGTGGTTATGTTGCTACCCTTATTAGGAATTGTGTTGATAGATGTGATTGAAGTAAAGCAAGAAGCAAAACACCAACAAGAGCAAGTGCAAAAATTGATCAATAAAGCAAAGGAAAAATAATGGATTGGCTAAAACAAGTAGCACCCACTATTGCAACGGCATTTGGTGGACCATTAGCAGGCTTGGCGGTTGATGCAATAAGCAAAGCTATTGGCGTTGACCCTAAAGACGTTAATAAGACTATTGCAGAGGGCAAGTTATCTGCTGAACAAATAGGGGCTATAAAACAAGCCGAAATTGCTATGGCAGCTCGCGCACAGGAATTAGGCTTAGACTTTGAAAAGATTGCCGTTGATGATCGAAAATCAGCTCGTGAAATGCAAGTCTCTACTCAGTCTTGGATACCTGGCTTGATGGCCATCGTTGTCACTTTAGGGTTTTTTGGCATCCTAATTGGCTTGATGACCGAACACTTTAAAACGTCTGATGCGTTGATGTTGATGCTTGGTTCACTGGGTACAGCTTGGACCGGCATCATTGCGTTTTATTTTGGTAGTTCTGCTGGCAGCCAAAAAAAGGACGAACTACACCATAAATCGAGTCCAACTCCATGAACCTTACAGAACATTTTACGCTTGAAGAGCTGACTATTACCGAGCATCGTCAATTTGACAACACACCAAATGATGCTGAAGTTGCCAATCTTGTGCGGCTGGCTGAGTTTTTGGAACAAGTCAAAGAACTGTTGGGCGGTAAGCCAATCATGGTGAACAGTGCGTTTCGCAGCGCTGAAGTGAACAAGGCGGTTGGATCATCTGACAAATCACAGCACAGACTTGGATGTGCAGCGGATATTAGAGTGCCAGGCATGACCCCTGATGAGGTTGTGAAAGCCATCATTGCATCTGACTTACCTTACGATCAGTGCATTCGAGAATTCGATTCATGGACACACATTTCAATTCCAAACGCGGATGATGAAAAACCTAGATTGATGTCGCTAATCATCGACAAATCAGGCACAAGAAAATACGTTTGACATTAAGTTTCATATCTTTGTCATTGATTTAGTTTAATTTCAGGCAACTTGACTGGAGTTGTTATGCCAAAGCCTGTTTTCAGTGACGAGGAATTCGTAGAAATTTGGAATACGCATAAATCTGCAACAAAAATGGCTGTTGCCACTGGTATGCATGAAAGGCAAGTCTACAAACGCCGCAAAGAAATTGAAATGAGAACAGGCGTTGCGCTTACCTCAAAAAACAAAAAAGAAAATATCATCACGCCAAATAATCCAGCTCGAAAAGAATTAGGTATTGAAAATGGTGTTGTTCTTGTTTTTAGCGATGCTCATTTTTGGCCAAGCGTCCATACAACAGCGTTTAAAGGTCTTCTTTGGGCAATTAAAGAGTTTCAGCCTAAAGCCATCATTGCCAATGGAGATATATTTGATGGCGCTTCTATCTCTCGTTATCCTCGGATTGGATGGGATTCAACGCCATCGGTAATACAAGAATTAAAAGCCTGTGAAATGGCTTTGGGCGAGATTGAAGATACTGCCAAGAAAGCAAGACACAATGTAAATCTAGTGTGGACACTTGGTAATCACGATGCTCGGTTTGAAAATCGTCTTGCCGCCAATGCACCACAATATGAGTTTGTCAAAGGTTTTTCTTTAAAAGACCATTTTCCTACTTGGCATCCATGTTGGTCATGCTGGCCTACAGAGCAAGTTGTTGTCAAACATCGCTGGAAAAGTGGTATACACGCAACACACAACAATACAGTGAATGCTGGTGTTTCAATTGTCACAGGACATTTACACAGCTTAAAAGTTACTCCATTTTCTGATTACCAAGGCAACCGATTTGGCGTTGACACTGGAACTTTGGCAGAGCCAGCAGGTCCGCAATTCATAAATTATTTAGAAGATTCGCCCACCAATTGGCGTTCAGGGTTTGCTGTGCTGACTTTTTACAAAGGTCAATTACTTTGGCCTGAGTTGGTTCACAAATGGGCAGAAGGACAGATTGAATTCAGAGGAAAAGTTTACGATGTGTAAAAAAAGGGGAGTCATAAAGACCCCCCTACAGACAACTGCATGAAGATTATGCCAAACGCTTCCAAATCATTCCATCATCGTCTTCTACGATCTCTCCGATTTCGACTTCTTCGATTTCTTCGTCTTCAAAGATTTCGTCTTCGTCAACTTCGTCTTCGTCAACTTCTTCATCGGACTGGTAATAGTCATATTCGTCAGTGACATCGTAGTCAACGCACCATGAATAATTTTGTTGGAATTCAATGAACTCTTGAATGATTGCGATTTTGTCGTAATCACTTGTTTCAATGGTCACTTTGTCTTTACCCAATTCCCATTCCGAAATATCAATTTCAATTTTGTACATGATTTTCCCCTTGGTTATGGCACGATTGCCATCTAAAATGCTAGACTTTAATTGTGACAACTCATCTTAGGAAAAAAAATGGCTACAAACTTTATGTTTACACGCGGCGAACCCAAACGTGAGCAGGAAAGAGAATATGTCGTTGAACGCGAGTACAAGAAAGAAGCTCGCAAAGTTGCTGCTTTGGAAAAAGAACTAAAGAAGCATGAGAAAACCGATATGGCTCACGCCCATCCCCCACGCTCGCATGAGGCTAATCAGAAGTCTGCGCCCTTACCCTCAATGCGTAAGTATTGATCGCTTAACGGTACATTCTTTGGCCACAAACCCTGTAAGACCAGCTGGTGCAGGGTAAGTAAGTGGGCGCGTTCCCAAATGTCTTGACGCTCGGCCTTAGATAGCTTTCCTTGGTCGATCAGGGTATGACACTTATGGCACAGTGCTGCCACAAGGTTATCGTCTGCTTTGATTGACCGGCCTTTACCGCCACCCCAATTGGTGTGTGCGGCCACCACCGTTCCATCGTCAATCTTGCAGTTTTGGCAGCGTAAAGTCCTGACCAACTCCAAGACCTTTTTGCTTCTGACGTACTGATGTTTTGGGAACAATCACGGTCTCCAAAGTGGTGAATCGGTGTTCATTGGCACATTCCAAACGCCGCCGGCGGGTGTTTCCTGAACTGGTTCGGGTTTCTTTGACAATGGTCCAAGTCCCACATTCTGGACATTTCATTGATGTGCTCGATCTTGCATTCGGTTTGTGGCTTCGCGGGTGCGCCAAATTTCAACGTCTAATCTTAAACTCTCCAGCTCCCACTTTAAAGTTTCTTCCTGCTCAATTGCTGCAGCCAGTCCCTTAAGAAGTTTTTGGTAGTGCGGACTAGAATACGCTTCTCTTTCTTGTGCGTTGGCAGCCTCAAAGCCCATTTCCAACGCTTCTTTCATTAGCAAGGCTTTTTGACTTTTTCGGAATTCCTCTAAGTAAACCCGCTGTGCTTTGGCTTCACCGTAAGCCGGCGCTTTTTCCCTGATTTGTTGGGTTGCTTCTTCTGGTTTCATTTAATCTCCACAAAAACAAGCTATTGATTCTTCATTTGGGTCAAACATATCAGTTTGTTCTGTAGCAAATTTAATCATTGAAGCATAAGACGGTCGATCAGAACGAAACACCGCACCGCTTGGCTTGGATGCCAATGCCAATGCCTCCATTTTTGCCCACCAAATACCACGTTCTGGCTTTTCTGCAATCAGAGATAACACTTGTGATCCACCTTTTAAGAAACAAAGGTCGCAATTGCCATGCATAGTTACACCATTCATGTTTGGCAATTCAAGGTCAAATGATTGATTACGCCAAAATTCACCTACAGTTTCTTTAGTAACGCCAGCAATAACTAAAGGAATTCTTGATTTGTCAGCAATTTTGGCGGCTCGGCGTTGTTCATCAGCTCGCATACCTACCCAATCCATTGTTTCATTATGGTCATTCCATCCTATTGATTTCAAATACTTATGAATGGTGCGAATCTTCAATTCGGATGTGCAAAACCTAGTGACTGGATTAGGCAAATATTGTCGCTTGCGAATCAATGCTTCAAACGGCTCGCCATTTCTACTGGCTGTTTGAAATGTCACACGTTCAAAAGCTGGATCTGCATCACGATATTCAACCCAATGAATTTCTACATTCCAATTGTCAGAACACGCCTGAACAAAACGTAAGGTTGCTTCATCTTCTTTTCCTGTGTTGGCAAAACAAACAATTGCATCGCTTGGCAGTTGCCCCCCCCCGCACTCTAATACTTTATACAACATATATGCACTAGTTCTTCCACCTGAAAAACTGATGCACGTTGGTTCTTTGATTAAAAATGGGTTCATTAAATTTCCTTAATCAAAACGTCCACACCCGATTCTTTAGCGTAAACCTTATTGACGTGCAACTGGATCACTTGCGTGTCATCTTTGTAGACAATGCCGTTCATGGCATCCAAATAGACTTTTGCCACGTTGTCAATGTCAGGCTTCTTTGTTGGGTGCTCAAAACCGCTTAAACACGCCTCAGAGCGCTTTTTTGAATACGACTGAGGTATGGGTAGCTTGACATATAAAAACACCGCTACAGGCGTTTCTAGCGGGTCGGATGACCCCATTGCTTGCGCGGCACTGAATCCGATGGCGGTTTCATAGTCTAGGGTTTTTTGGTCGGTGTAAACCTTGGTGAACTTACCGAAACGGCTAAAGCGTGGTCGGCCTTTTCCTTTTGGGTCGCCGGTCACGGTAAAGATTATTTGCATCATTTTTTATTCATTCTATTGCGTAAGTCTTCAGCGGCGCTTAACCCACGCTTTTTCTGAATGTCGGAGTAAGTCGTTGACCACCAAGCGGATGCTTTCGTTTTCCCAAGGTCTTTGACTTTCTTGCGGTATCTCTTGACCCATTCCTGCGCTTCCATCGTCCTCAAAATCTCCAGTAGCTCTAAGCGCTCTTGTGGTGTCAGCGTAGCTAAGTTCACCGGTTTCTTTGTGTCGGTCCAAAAGTTTATTGGCTTCATTTCTGTTCATTTAGGATTCTCCAGGCGGTTGCTGCACACAATGGCACTTGTCCATTTCCAATGGCTTTAAGTCTGTCCACCCTAGCGGCCACCCCATCAGCCACTCTACCCACTGCGGGTTCAATGGACCACCAACTACTGTTGCCAATCCATCTCCGCTCGTTTTCGATAAACCCTTGCGGTTGTAATTTCCGTTGATCGTTATCGTTGGCCAAAGTCTCGGATTGTTCACTTGGTCCACCAATCTGATTTGGATGGGTTGGCCGTTCTCGCGATGATTCTTGCCCTGTTTGAGCAGGCCGCTTGTCCCCCCCCCCCCAGTGTCGGGCGTGCGCCACAATCCAGATGCGGTCGCGTTGATGCGGTGCTCCGACATCTGCCGCTCCCATAACAGTCCACCGCGAGTCATACCCGAGACAGGAAAGGTCGCCAAGGACTCGTCCGAGTCCTCGATGAATGAGCATTGGGCTGTTTTCCACAAATACGCATCGGGGTCGAACTTCGCTAACCACCCGCTACCTACCCCTTACCCTCCCCCTACGGGGGGATTGTAGGGGCTTTTAGACACCTTCCTGACCCTATGGAGAATCCTATGAACATCACTAAAAGAGAATTAGACATGATGCAAGCCTATTCCATTGGCTACT
>OGWM01000154.1_pt1 | contig 10858 bp, 19 predicted proteins | sample 1576041 | NCBI WGS metagenome assembly OGWM01 (sample SAMN07581538, study PRJEB24739) | freshwater metagenome | place: Singapore | collected 2015-01
AACTTACAGTTTTGCCACTTTTGGAATCATATTCATCATCCGTCACCTATAAACGAATATCATCCAACGTGGCTACTCTTACAACCAATACGCCGCACAATTACATCGTTGGATCCAGCGTCGTAATCGCTTCCATCGATGCAACATTCAATGGCAGCCAGACAGTCACGGCCGTAGATTCAGAATATGAATTTTCTTATGCGCTTGTGGCCGCGGATCAAAATAAAAATGCGGTAATTCCACATGGAACGACTTACAAGACTGGCGGCGATGCAGCCACAATTTATGCATCAAATCCAGCGGTCTATGAAGCAATTATTGTAATTTCGGTTGAGGTATTCCAATCGATTACAGCTGCGGGTGGACAGATTGAGGGCGTCGATTTCCAAGTAACGCCTTACCGGATGGGACGATCACTACTTAACAGAGTCGTGGGAATTCTCGGAAAGTCGCTTGACGTCGATGCGATGGTGGGCTAATGCCATCGTCAATTGCCGTCAATGTTCGCGGCGCTCTCAAGACAGCGATTTCATCGGTAGCGGCAAACGTTTATGACGCCGTACCAGAGGCACCAATGGTTCCTTTTGCAGCTGTCGTACCTAGTGCGCCATACCTTGAGCCAAATCTTATCGGAGCGTCCACGCGGACAAAAATAAATTTATCAATCACAATCGGCGTTGCGATGTATTCCAATGCCGCAGCTCTTGACAATATCGAGCAACTCATTCTCAGTATTCTGGCGGTTATTCCGTCAGGCTACACGGTGGGATCCGTGTCTAATCCAGTCCCAATGACGATCGGAGCTTCGGAAATCCTGATGTCCGAGATCGAAATTTCAACTCAATACACTCAGACTAACTAGGAGCAAAAATGGCAACGACCGTCATAACTGGACGCGATCTCGCATTGACGATCGCGACCACAAGCTACGACGCACAGGCATCAACCGTCACACTTGAAGCAGATCACGTTATTGAAACCTATCAAACCCTTGATGGACGCGCATACAAGGCAATCGATGATTCATGGACATTGAACGTTGAAATGCTTGCAGATTGGGGCGCAGCCGGATCACTTTGCGAAGCACTTTGGACAGCAACCGAATCTGCACCAAATACAACCCTTGCGGCTTCACTCACAGCTGTAACTGGCGCTGTATTTGCTTTCAATATCCTTCCAACATTCCCTTCAGTTGGTGGATCAGCACCAGATGCACAAACAGTTTCACTATCCTTTCAGGTAGTTGGAACTCCAACCGAGACATTCAGCTAAAAATAAGAATCGGGAGCAAGCATGAAAACTCAAATTACAATTACATATTTCAACGGAGAGTCGGAATCGTTCACCGCATCGACGCCTGAATTCGTCAAGTGGGAACGCAAGACTGGATTGAAGGTCACACAGCTCGGCGAAAATGTCGGGCTTGATGATCTTTTATTCTTGGCATATAACGCCAAGCGTCGAGAGAATCCAAGTCAGCCGGTCAAGCCATACGAAGCATGGTGCGATACGGTGGACGATATTCGATCCGTGGAGACAGATAACCCAAAAGCTACGCCGTCGGAAGCTTAAATCGCGTATTGGTTGAACTGGCAATCGCCACAGGGATACCGATGAAAGAGTGGGAGACGGCAGAACAGATTTACACGGCAATCGAGATATTGGAGAAACGTAATGGCAGGTGAGGCCAAACAAGGGCGTTTCGAAATCACGGTTGATCCAGTCGAATTTAAGAATTTGATTGGTTTACTTAATGCCTTGACGCCTGAGACTCAAAATGAGATCAGAGACAAGGCTTTGCCAATGTCTCAAAGGCTTGCGGGTCAACTGCTTATGTTCAGCCAATCGGCACCATCGCCACAAGCAAAATTGGTTGCACAATCAATTCAGGCCAAACGCGATCGATTGATTCGCGTCGATGTTGGCGGTACAAAAAAGGTTGGTCGTAAATACGGCGGCGAAAAGTCTAAGTCAGGCAAAGGCAGAGTGCGTCAGAATAGGGCGCCCGCTGGTGCGCTGTTATGGGGAACAGAATTCGGATCGCATAAAGGCGTCGATCGAGCAGGTCGTGCTTACACAGACAGATTCAAGGCTCCATATAACAAACGCGGATATTGGATGACGCCAGCCGTTGATTACTACACGCCAATTGTTGCGAGAGAATATGCACAGATGGTTCAGGACGTTGTTAAGAAATTGGGGCTTGCGTAATGGCTGGAATACCTAAGGTCAAGATTACTTTTGATGCGGATTTTGATGAATTAAAACGTGGCGTCAAAGGTGCCGAAAATGAAGTCCAGTCATTTGGCGATCGCATGGGTAAATTTGGCAAAATTGCGGGTGCAGCATTTGCAGCTGCCGGAGCCGCAGCTCTTGCATACGGTGCGGTATTACTCAAGCAAGGCGTAGAGTCAGCAATTGCCGATGAAGCGGCACAAGAAAAATTGCGCCTTACTTTGGAAAATGTCACAGGCGCCACCGATGCGCAAGTTAAAGCCGTCGAGGATCAGATTCTTAAAACTTCGCTTTTGACCGGATTGACAGACGAACAGTTGCGGCCAAGCTTTGAAAGACTTGTTAGGGCAACCAAAGATTCAGATCAAGCTCTTAAATTGCAAGCTGTCGCCGTCGATGTTGCCGCTGGTAGTGGGAAATCGCTGGAAGCCGTCACCAATGCCATGGCAAAGGCCGCTGAGGGCAACACGGCATCTCTTGCTAAGTTAGGCGTTGGACTTACATCCGCACAGCTTAAAACCATGTCGATGGACGAAATTACCAAGCAATTGGCAAATACCTTTGGCGGTCAAGCTGCGGCACAAGCCGACACATTCCAAGGCAAGATGGCACGTCTCAAGGTTGCTTTCGATGAAGGAAAAGAAACCGTTGGATCATTCCTTTTGGATGCAATCACGCCACTCATTAACATCGTTGTCAATACGGTTATTCCAGCAATACAGACTTTCATCGATTCAATGGGTGGCAAAGAAGGTTTAAGTAATGCCTTCATGAATGTGATAGATATAGCCAAAAAAATTCTGATTCCAATTCTTGACGGTATCAAATTTGCTTTCAATGTCATTAAAGATGCGGTCATGGCTAACAAAGATGAATTTCAAGCGCTCTTTCAATTCCTAGCCAAATACATCGCTCCATTCTTGGGTAATGTGTTGAAGGTTGCCATTGAAGGCGTCGGCCTTGCAATTGGCGTATTGATTAACGTGCTTGGCAAGCTCATCGCTGGATGGGAAAAGGTATTTGAAGTTGTAGGTCGGGTCATCGATAAGGTGAGAAGTTTCATCGATCTAGTGAGAAACAATGCAGCCGTACGCGGTATCGCTTCGGTTATTGATTCAGTATTTGGCGGCTTCCGCGCAGCTGGTGGAGCCGTGAGCGCTGGCAAGTCCTACGTTGTGGGAGAACGTGGCGCTGAACTATTCGTCCCAAGTAGCAACGGCACTATTGTGCCAAATGGCGCTGGTGGCTCGATAAATATCACAGTCAATGGAGCCGTGGATCCAATTTCGACAGCTCGACAAATAGCCAACATTCTCAATCGAGAAGCTACGCTGAACGGCAATTTTGTGAATATAGGAACGTCTCGATTGGTAGCTGGGTAATGCCATGGGTTATTGATCCGACAGTCACAATCAATGGCGTAAGTTTCAAGGATAAGTCTCTTTGGAATGTCCAGATTTCCTATGGGCGCGAATCAATTTGGGAACAGGCTCGAGCAGCTTACGCGACCATCGATATTGTCAATCTGAACAATACAAACTTCGATTTAGACATGAATCATTCGGTCGTCGTCACCGTGGACAATTCATCCGGTACGCCCGTGACTTTATTTACTGGCAAGATCAGCAACGTCAGCAATAGCGTCGTTGGTGCCGGATCCGTGGCTCAAGTAGTCGTTCAAACAGTCACGGCGGTTTCAGTCTTTGCTGATATGGCTCGCAAGGTTATCGGCAATTCTGCATGGGCAAAAGAATACGACGATGCTCGATTGACTCGCATTTTCACCGATGCTGGCGTCACAATATCGACCGTCGATACGCCACCAGTTTATGAATTCACAGCTCGAAGTGCTGATCCATCCGATGCTTATTCGCTGGCCGCCAATTATGCTCAACAGGCTTTTGGCTACATATACGAGACTCGAACCGGATCCGTGGGCTACGCCAATGAATCAAGGCGATTCGTTCAACAGCGCGATTATGGTTATTTGACAATCCCAACCAATTACATTCTATGGCAGAGCTTGCAAAGCCAAAAGACGCTTGCCGATATTATGAACAACCTAATCTTAAGCTATAAGGCAAACGCCCAAAAAACAGCTTCAGACGCCACATCAATCGCCACCTATGGCAACGTCTATGGCAACGTCGTCACGGAGCTTGAAACAGGCACAGACGCCCAAACACAAGCGGATCGATATGTGACTCTCCGCGCCTATCCAAGAACGTCCCTATCGTCGTTTTCCATCCAATTGGACAATGGATCCGTGAGCGATGCTAACCGAGATGCCTTGCTCAACATTTCTATGGATACCGCCATCCAAATCTTGAATTTGCCGATTGGAATCAAAAATACGACTTATCGAGGATTCGTCGAAGGCTGGACTTTTAACTTTAACCAAAACCAATTTAACTTGACTTTTAATACGTCAGACGCAAGCTATTCAGTAACTCCAACCCGTTGGCAAGATGTATCGGCCACGCTTATCTGGAACAACGTCGGGGCTACTGTAACATGGAACACTTATGATTGATCGGAGCATAAATGGCGAATAGTCCCAACTATGGCTGGACAGAACCAGACAATACAGGATATGTCAAAAATGGTGCCTTGGATATGCGCACCCTTGGCGATGCTATTGATACAACAGTCAATAAGATTGAAAATTTCAAGGGTGAGATTTTTCACCCATTCATGATGATGGGAGCATAACCAATGGCAACAACGACATACAAGGTGCTTGGACAAATAGCGCCCTCAGCAACAACCGAAACGGATGTTTACACAGTACCGGCATCGACGGAAACAATTGTGTCAAGCATAGTTGTCACCAATCGAGGAACAACATCGGCCACATATCGTTTAAGTGTTTCAGTAAACGGCGCAGCCACAGCAAATAAAGATTATTTAGTATATGACGCCACAATCAACGCAAATTCTGTTGTCGCTTTGACTTTGGGAATCACCATTGATGCTACCGACAAGATTCGCGCTTATGCTTCAACAGCCAATTTATCAATTGGCGCATTTGGAAGCGAGATCGCGTAATGGCAATCACAACAATACCTGCAATCGCTGGAAATCTTAATCGTTATCAACTTGTGACAACAACTTCCACATGGACGCATCCAGATGGTGCAAGTGCAGGAAATCCACAAAAAATCTTTGTTGTTGCTTATGGAGCAGGTGGCTCAGGTGGCGGCGGCGGAATTATGTTATCCACCGGTGCGGTTGCAAATTCATCGGGTGGCGCAGCTGGTGGTGGTGGATACCAACTTGCTGGATTTCTTACTTTGACGGGAACTTTGTCTATAACAATCGGCGCTGGCGCAGCTGGTGGTGCTGGTGCAACATATACAGGATCATCTGATCCAGGCGCACCAACAACCGACGGCACAGCCGGCACAATTGGTGGAACAACTATTTGCGGAGATTTATCAGCTCGCGGTGGATCAGGTGGAGCAGGTGGTTCGGGATCAACAAGTGCGACACGTTCTGCAACAACTGGCGGAGCTGGTTTGCTAACTGGTGGCAATGGAGCAGCTGTTTCAGGAAGCGTTGGGCAAACGCCTACAAATGTTTTAACACAAACGACCTTTGCACTTTTGGGATCATCTTTAGCTGGCGGCGGTGGTGGTGGTGGAGCTGCGGGAACAAGTGGCTCGTCGAATGGTGTCGCTGGATATTCAAATTCATTTTCTACTGGTGGAACCGGTGGTAATGGATCTTATGTCAGCAATTCAAATGTGACAGCCACAAACGGCGCAGCGGGAACTGGTTACGCTTCGGGAGGCGGAGGAGGAGGCGGAGCCGCTACAGCTAACGCTTCGACGACTCGAACAGTTACGGGCGGAAATGGTGGCGCCGCTACAAATGGCGCCGTCGTGATTTTCTACTAGGAGATAAAATGGCTAAAAATTTCGCAATTATTGAAAACGACGTTGTGACAAATGTTGTTGTGGCCGATACATTAAAAATCGCTAAAGAAGTAACTGGACAAGAATGTGTCGAATGTGACGGATCATTCTGGATTGGTTGGAGACGCGATGGCAAAGATTGGGTAGCGCCAGTCATCGAGGAAATAATGGAATGACTTATCCAACAGGTACCGCTGCGCTCGCCGTCGATATTGCTTTGAAAGAGCAAGGCTACGTCGAGGAACCAGACAACATTACTAAATACGGAAAATTCACAAAAGCCGATGGTCTGCCTTGGTGCGGATCATTTTGCAATTGGGTATTGGCCGAAGCCGGCGTAAAGGTTCATTCGGTCGTTGGCACAGCAATCGGCGCACATAAATTCAAGGAAATCTCCCGCTGGCATGATAAGCCGCAAATTGGTGATTTGGCGTTTATGGATTTCCCGCACGATGGCGTCGATCGCATTAGCCACGTTGGAATCGTCGTCGGCATGGATGGCGGTAATGTCTTGACAATCGAAGGCAACACATCCCGCGGTGGAGATCAACGTAATGGCGGCATGGTCTTGCTCAAGGTTCGCACAGACAAAGAAATCGTTGGATATGGCCGTCCCAAATATGTACCGTATAAAGGCGAATATCCAGTCATTGAAGTAGCACCAATGCCAACCAAAAAAGTACGAAAGGGTAAGAAATGAAATCATTGAAGCAAATGGCCGCATCGTGGGGACGTTCATTCCTAGCAGCTTGCATCGCCGTTTATCTTGCTGGCGTAACGGATCCAAAAGCCGTGTTAGGCGCTGGTGCAGCTGCCGTATTGCCTGTAATCTTGCGTTGGCTCAATCCAGATGACGCCAGTTTCGGGATCAAGGGGAAGTGACTCCGGACGCATGGGCGGTGGTGATTACTGGCGCCTTTACAGTAATCGCCGCCGTCTATTCCGTAATGAAACTTGTGGTGCGTTCAATTATGCGTGAACTTCAACCAAATGGCGGTTCAAGCTTAAAAGATCAAGTGAATCGCATTGAAGCACGTTTAGACGCGTTATACCAAAAATTGATTGACTAGATTCTAGACTTATGCTATGGCTGGAAAACGGAAGGTCATTGACCTAGATACTTACAATGCGCTCGATGCTTGGTGCATCGCGCTCAATGAGTATTACAAATCCTTGCGCAAGGCAGGTTTCAACGATGCCACAGCTTTATTTATGGTTACGGATAAAGGTTCATTCCCAGACTGGATTTTGCCAGCAAAGCCAATTGAAAAGATTGGCAGCATTGATCCGGATGAATACGAGGACGACGACTAATGAAAAAAGTGGTCGTGGTTTCGGATATGCAGGTTCCATTTCACGACCCAAAGGCAATTCGCAACCTGTCCAAATTTATACGCCATTTCAAGCCTGACGAAGTGATATTGATTGGCGATGAAATTGATTTTAATACCATAAGCCGTTGGAGTCGCGGCACAGCTGAGGAATTCATGACGACGATTGGCGATGATCGAGATACCTGTGTGGACATATTGTGGGAATTGACCGGATCAGTCCCAGTTGCCAATATGGTGCGATCCAATCACACAGATCGATTGTTCAATTCTTTGGCGATGCGATTACCAGCTTTGCGAGAATTACAAGAATTACAATTTGAACGATTTATGCGACTGGATGAAATGGGAATCAAATTCCATCGCAAACCTTACGAAATCGCTGGAACAAACTGGATTGCTATTCACGGAGATGAGCAAGGTACGCTGCCAACAGCCGGAGCGAGCGCCATGAGAGCTGCGCGACTTCATGGCAAATCCGTCGTCCAAGGCCACACGCATCGATTGGGCTTGATGACATTTACAGAATCCAGCGGATATAAGGTAGGACGTACGCTGTATGGCATGGAAGTGGGCAATTTGATGAATTTTGCCGAAGCCAAATACACCAAGGGAACGGCCAACTGGACTCAGGGATTCGGGATATTACGGATTCATGGATCAAGAGTAGCACCGCAGCTAGTTCCAATCGAGCGCGACGGTTCATTTATCGTTGAAGGTAAGGTTTACGGTTAGCGACACGCCGCAATTTAAGCGTGGTATTTGCAAATGTCGGATTCATGGTTCACCCTATTTCTAGGGAGAGAAGCACAGTATCTCCCTGATCGGGAGCAAAAATGACAGTCTTACAAATCATCCTAGTTATCAGCCATATTTTCTTTCTGTATTGTGGTTATTACGTCGGCCGTTCGGATGGCTTCAAGGAAGGCAAAGCGATCGGGTATCGTCGCGGCTCAGCTATCAATAAGGCGGTGAACCGCTAATGGGATTCTTAGACAATTACGAAACCGTGAATCAGAAAGTCCAGCGACTACACGCTACCTACCCAACAAATCGCATCGAAACATCAATTATCGATTGGTCGCCAGAAAAGGGTTACATTCTCATTGAGTGCCGAATTTATCGTCGCTATGAGGATGAAAAACCAGCTGCAATTGATTACGCACACGGCATGGTTGGCGCGTATAACCCGCAAATGAAACGCTGGTACATCGAGGACACAGTATCCAGCGCAATCGGCAGAGCTGCGTCAGTCGTACTTGGATCCGATGAAAAGCCAACCAGGGAAAACATGGAGCAGGTCGAGACGATGCCAAAAACATTCGTCGATGAGGATCCATGGAACAAGCCATTTATTGAGCAAGGATTTACTACAGCTGCGCAAGCCGTGGAGATCGTCAAAGAGCAAATTGGAACCGAAGTCATCGAGGAATCGCCGTTGTGTGCCCACGGTCACATGATCTTAAAACAGGGTGAAAAGAATGGAAATCCTTACCGTGGATATGTATGCAGCGAGCGTGACAAGAAACAACAATGCTCAGCTATCTGGTATCGCCTTGAAAGCGATGGAAAATGGAGAGTGCGACTATGAGTGGCTTACACATGGAAATGCCTGACGGACGCAAGTTATTCATTGAAGTCGATGGCACAGTAATCAATGAAAGCGATGAAATACCGGTGGAATGGTGCGACGGTTGTGAGAAATGGCAAAAGACAACTGGTGGCACTTACACGACTCGAATGGGCGTCAATTTGCTGTGGATGTGTCAGGCTTGCCGATGAAAATAAAAATTAGCCATGAGGATGAATGGGACGCAGCGCGGGTTGCTCTCGAGAGAGTAGAGGAAATCGATGGACAACCGGATCACAAAAGTCGATACAATAAAAGCCTTGATTTCCACGATTACATCTGCGAAGTCGCCGAATCAATCGGAGCTGAAATTGCTGTTGCAAAGTATTTTGGAATTGCTGACTTTGATCCAAGAAAATCCAGATTCAAGCGTACGGCAGACGTTGGATCCATCATCGAAGTCAAATGGACAAAATATGACGCAGGTTCGCTCATCATCTACGACACGGACAGAAATACGGATATCGCAATTCTCGTCACGGGCAAAAGTCCCGTATACACATTAAAAGGCTGGATTCCCATATTCGCGGCCAAAAATAAAAAATGGCGCAGACGCGACCAACCGACTTATTGGGTCGATCAATACAACCTACATCCAATTGAGAATTTAAGGAGATCAAGCCATGGAGAAAACACTTTACCTATGCAAGATCGAACAGAAGGTCACCCATCACGCTTCAATGAAGGATGAGTTGCCGCTAGGCGATAAAGCTCGATTCGTTCAATGCCTAAGCTGCGGTACCATGGCGATAAAGGATGTGGAAATTGATAGTGTCATATCTTGACTGGTTATCGATGCACGAATACGAAGCGGACGAATAGTGGCTGAATACGACTACCGGTGCGAAGTCTGCGGCAAAACCAAAACCATCAGACGGTCAATGACCGACAAATTAGATCGAGCGCCATATTGCGATGGTTGCACGATTCCAATGTTTCGAATATGGACAGCAAACCGAGTTCATTTTAAAGGTAAAGGATGGGGAAAAGATTGAAAAGTTATCCACAGAAATTATCCACAGGGCATGAATTACGCAACAAATCGTCAATTTTACGTTCAGCGACACGCCTATTTACGCAACACTTGACAGCCATGCTACCGTTCGCGCTCTCGCGAGAGCCGCTGTGGCGGGTTCGCTCGAGCAGAGTAAGACGGTTGAGGCCACTCCTATGCCTAGCGGTAGGCTCTCTCGCATTAACGGTGCAACCCGCACAAGCTTCGAGCGTCGATTATTACAAGTTATATGCTCATTCAAGGATTATTAACTATGAGCAATATCAATGCTTCTCAAGGATTATCTATAAAGAATCTAGATGGAATCCAACAGCTGTAAACGGATCACATTACGGATTGGGTCAGATGAGATCCAAGCATTATAGGAATTTAGATCCATATCGTCAGATTGATAGTACGATTGCATATATAAAGAAACGTTATACTTCAATGTGTAATGCTCATAGGTTTCATATTAAACATGGGTACTTTTAAATGACGCTACATTCACAGCGTAAGTCCAACAGCTCTCATTGGAAAAAGTTAAGGCTGCGTATATTGCAAAGAGATTTATGGGAATGTTATTGGTGCGGCATGGATGCGAATACAGTCGATCACATCATTCCAGTAGCCAAGGGTGGCAGCGATGATCTTGAGAATCTAGTCGCAGCTTGCAAGCGATGCAATAGTGCAAAGCAAGATAAGATGCCAGATGAATTCCAATTGCAGAAAGCCCCCTTATCGTGACTGG
>OGWM01000155.1_pt1 | contig 10846 bp, 13 predicted proteins | sample 1576041 | NCBI WGS metagenome assembly OGWM01 (sample SAMN07581538, study PRJEB24739) | freshwater metagenome | place: Singapore | collected 2015-01
GTTTCCCAGTCACGATACAGCGGTTGATCAAGTAAATTGGAGGTATTTATACCGATGAAATTACATTTCATGCGCTTGGAGATTATACTTTTCGTGTTACTTTTCGTGTTGGTGAATGTGCAACTTTGGGCATTCTATTCTGTGAAGTGGAAGTTACAGAACCTGATAGTTATGTAACTAAAAGGCATTATGCCTTCGGTCAATTTCACACCAATAGAGGTGCTAAAATCTTCGCACAATTCGCCTTGAATAGGTTCATTGAAACTGAAACGTGGGATGTTTGCCCATCATTCGAGCCCATTGATTACATCAACGGCGAACCTTATACCTTAAAGGGTGAGGAAATTGTAAGCTCGATTATTTAATCAAACGGGGGTGATCTTCACCCCTTTCTTAATAAGAATTAGTTAATTATTTACAAGCAGGGTAAGCGTGGCTTGCGGTCATCATCAGCCTTCGCGGCCTCTCTTGGTTGTGAATCCATTCTAGGTTATTCTGAAGACGTTTCATGAGCTTTGTGCCAGTTTGGAAACCTGCACAGTTTATGGTTCTAGGGTGTCTATCCAGGGTATTCTTTAGGAGTCCTCGAAATTGGTTCTCATGGATTCCGAAACTTTTCTCTATCATGTCAAAGATCTTGGGAAGTATATTATAGAATCTGAGTTTGAGCTTGTGGAGAGTGAGTATAATTCCATGACTTTGGAAGAGTTTAAGACATGGATTAAACAATATCAATACTACAACGCTCTTGTGTGCATGACGGGTGGAAATGATGAGGAAATTAAGATTCAATTAGAAGCTGATTATGACGAATTGGAATTGGACGATGATGAAAGTTTCGCCGGATACAATGAAATGAACGATAGTTGTGCAAACTATTGTGATTCTAATTCTCCTTCAGATTCAGATTGATAATTTAGGGGTGATCTTCACCCCTTTTTTAATTCTAATTATCCAATTATTTACAAGCAGGATTAGCGTGGCTTGCGGTCATCAGCAGCCTTCGGGGCCTCCTCTTCCTTTGTGACCCTACAATAGCCTGTCTGGTCCCTGTGGTTCTGTAGCATACGATACAATTTCACAATCTCTTTAGAATCGGTTGAGACTCATGAGACTCAGTGAATAGGGTTGACCGTCTGCAGAATCCATGCAACAATTAAGGAGTCCTCAGGGAGGTTTCCCATGAATCGGTCTGAAGTCATCGCCAAGATTAAAAAGTTGATGGCACTTAAGGATGGTTCATCGTTTGACGGTGAAGCATCGGCAGCCGCTGCGATGATCGACAAACTTTGCCGCCAGTATGGTGTAACTGCAGACGATGCGATTAAACCGCAGATTCTTAATGAAATATTTGAGGAGTTTGGTAAGCTTAATGCAGCTAATTTCAGGATCATAAGTGCAGTGGCGCACTTCTATGATTCCATGGCTTATACATCAGGAAAGACCTTTAAGGTTATCGGAAGTGAAGCGCAACAGATTCAGGTTAAATTGTATTATGAATACATCAAAGATTGTATGGAAGTGGAAGCGGATAAGGCATACAAAGCAGAAAAGATTCTCGCAGATCTTATGGGGAAAGACTTGCCGAATCGCACATTCAAGCATCAATTTAGGTTAGCTTTCGCTGACAAAGTTCGTGACAGGTTGAATGAGCTTAAGATTGCAGATGGTAGGGTTCACGAACACCGTGATTATGCGTTGGAAGTTGTTAAAAAAATGCGCTTCCGAAATGTAACACTTTCTGCCGGGCACGGTGAAGGTGCAATGGCTGGGTCAAGTGCAGGCAATAGTGTTTCCTTACATCGCCAAACTTCGGGCAGTTCTCATCGTCAACTGTGCGGAGGTTGATAATGCAAACCAGGGGCCAATTTGGCCCCTTTCTTAATTATAATTAGTCAATTATTTTATGGCAGGGTAAGCGTGGCTTGCGGTCATCATCAGCCTTCGGGGCCTCATCTCCCTTTGTGACTCTATACTACCCTATCCAGTCCCTGTGGTTCTGTATCCTGCGATACAGTTTCACAATCTTTCTAGAATCGGTTGAGACTCATGAGACTCAGTGAATAGGGTTGACCGTCTGCAGAATCCATGCAACAATTAAGGAGTCCCCAGGGAGGTTCCCCGTGAAAGTGTTTAATTTTGATGAGTTCTGTACTGAAACCTTTCGTGGGTTTCGCAATCAAGAGGGCCAAAGAATTGGTCAGTATTTCTATAATCAATTCCGAATTCAATTCGGTATTATTGAAATCCCAGTATCTTGTGACTGCTTTTATGCAGACATACTCCTGCAAGAGTTTCTGGATTACATCTCAACCTATGACGGTTGTGTACTCATAACGAATGCTAATCTCGAAGCACTTGACAAAGCCTAAATGATCGTCTACACTAAGAAAGCAATCGCAATTTCATCATGAGACTTCATCCCGCTTGCATGATTGAAACCAGGCAATCTGTCTGGGTTGATGAACTGAATCGAACGAGCGATTCGGTTCAGTGGGCACGATACAATCGTCGTTTGGGGAGGCGAAATTATCGTGAATTGAATCTTGATGAAAACTGAATAATTTCATGGGGAAAGTATTCTTTCCCCTTTCTTAATTATAATTAGTTAATTATTTACAAGCAGGATTAGCGTGGCTTGCAGTCATCAACAGCCTTCGGGGCCTTTCTTCCTTTGTGACCCTATTCTAGACTATGCGCTCCCGTGGTTCTGTATCCTGCGATACAGTTTCAGAATGTCTCTAGAATCGGTTGAGACTCATGAGACTCAGTGAATAGGGTTGACCGGTTCCGAGATCCGTGCAATACTTAAGGGGTTCCCAGGGAGGTTCCCCGTGCTCAAAGGTTCCGCACTCGAAACGTTCATCGCAGACAATCGTGCCAAAGGTGTAACTTTGGCGCGTGAAATCGCACCGGCTGCCGGTTATGTCAAACCGAACGGCAAAGTTGCATACATGGCGTTCTACATGGAGACTATCCGTATTAAAGTTCGTCGGGATGCTATCAACAATCCGGCCAAAGGTTGTGTCAATACTTTGATCAAAGCTATTCATGATAAAAAAAATTACCATTATCGCAACGATACGGTCTACGTTGCGAATGAATCGCGCAACGTTTATGTTTATCATCGGGATCAGTTGATTTGCATCATCTTTCCCGACAAAGTTCGGCTGCTCGAAGGCAACAAAACAAAGGCGATTAAAGAACGTCTTAATCGTATTCTCATGCACCTTTGCGGTGTTAAATTGTTTCAGAAACAAGGGGAATGGTTCATCTCCCAGGCCGGACTTGAGGATGTGACATACAACAATTCCGTGCCGATTCTTGAATGAAACCGGGGGCCAAATTGGCCCCTTTCTTAATTGTAATTAGATAATTATTTACAAGCAGGATTAGCGTGGCTTGCAGTCGTCAACAGCCTTCGGGGCCTTTGTTCGTTTGTGACCTTATACTACCCCATCCGGTTCCTGTGGTTCTGTAGCGTAGGATACAGTTTCACAATCTCTTTAGATAAGTTATGCTTATCGTTTTTTTCGGTTTTGAGGTGGACAGATCGGTTTAGGTCTGCAACAATAGAGGAGTCTTCAGGGGGGTTTCCCATGTCCATCGTCACCGGTCAACTCAATACTTTGGCTCAGAAGCTCCATGCGATCCTAGAGTCTGAAGCTGAGATTAAGTCTCAAAAGGATTCAATCCGCGCAGAGATTCTGTCACTTATGGCAGAGTCTAAAATTAAATCCCACCGCACAATCTGGGGGTTGATTAGCCTCAAAGCGGGGAGAAAAACTAAAGTTTACAATTCTGACAAAATTGTAAAGTGGGAATCGCAAATAGCCGCAGAAAAAGCCAGACTCGATAAACTCGGGCAGGTAGAGATTGTCCAGGGAGATGAAACAATCTCCTTCACTCCAAGTAAGTGAAACCGGGGGCCAATTTGGCCCCCCTTCTTAACAGTTAAATCGACAGTGTTGCTGTCGATTGTTGATGTTATCTCATGAGCCATGCCAAAAATAAAAAAACAATGGGTCCCAGTAGGCTACAAAAGTAAATAATCAACAAAAAATTTTCGCGCATAAAAAAATTCATAAACCTCCAACGCATAAAACCCAATAAATACAAATAATCAACAAAAAATTTTCGCGCATAAAAAAAATCCCTCAAACCCTCAACAATTTTATGAAAGTTTATAGAGATATTCCATCTTGGCTTTGGCCGATGAGAGAGGAAATCGAAATGATAAAAGAAAAAACCAAAAGAATAAGAGAAGAAACCGAAAGATTGAGAGAAGAGAACAAAAGGTTGAAAGAAATAAAATCATTCAAAATTTTCAAACCATGAAAACTTTCGACGAATCACAAGAAGTTCTCAACAAAATATCGTAAACATCCGGGTATGAGATTTAGCATTTATCAATCATCGGTTAATCCAACCAATATTCAACTTCATAGTATTAAAGTCCCTAAAGATAAAAGAAATCAGGGGATAGGATCTAGAGCAATCAAAGGGCTCACCAATTATGCCAAACGAAACAAGCAAACTGTTTCATTAACTCCACAGGCGGAAAAAATAAAAATAATCCAGAGATTTCTGATACTAGAATTTTTAATGCCTCATCGTACCAATCATCGACTTAGTTTTAGGATCCATCTTACTAAATCTATTACGAGACGATCTTTGATAAATATCAGCTCTTTTTTTAGCACCTTGGTTTCTCTGAGTTTCGGTTGTATTTAACATTGTTTCTGCTGGAGCTGCAGCAACTTTATCTCCGGGTTTAGCTCCAGCTCTTTTGAGATAATCTGGAGTTGATTTAATTGCGTTAAAAAAACTTTTACCTCTCGAAACCAACTGATGCGAAGAATTTTTGGTGTTCCAATATTTATCCCCAATCTCAATATTATGAACCGGCTTACGAGTTCTAGTTCCGCCCAACTGTCTTTTTAATGCCTTTAAATATAAAACTCTTTTTGATGATCGTGATGGTCCCGATTTAGGTAGATTCCACATTGCATGAGTAGCTTGATTTCTATCGGTGTCTATATCCACATTATGATGGGGATGAGACGTATCAGAATAAGTTCTATTATCGTCATCTACCCTTTCGACATCATCTCTATTTGCTCTGAATTTTGATTTTTTAAAAGCCGCCAGTGCAGATGCTGTTTTTCTTTTTAATGGCCTAATAGGAACATAAGATCCTTTAGATCTCGCCTCTATAATAAATTCTGAAAATGTTTTGATTTGCATGATTCTTAATTAGCTTTATGGGTCATAATACCACTCGGCTTTAATTTACTCATTTGTGGATACATTCTACTATAAAGACGAGATCTTGAATTTTTTCCTTTATCTTTTGGACCACCTTCTTGTGTTTGTCCTGGTTTTGCCACAATAATATCTCCTGATTTTACCCCAGACTTTCTTAAAGCTTTTGGCGCTTCAATTGCAGCTCTTTTTAGATTTTTGGTTCTCTGTTTAATATTATCAAAATCATTATAATCTCTACCCAAATTAGGTCTCAGATCAATAGAATGAGTTGGTGTCTTAGAATTTTTATGAGGTGTAATATCCTTTAGAATTCTTCTCGCTCTAAATTCTCTTTCCGCATTTGAAACAACCTTTCTATGTCCACCATTTGTTCTTACAAACTTGGTTTTTGGACTATTTGCCATCGCATAATGAGCAGGAGACTTATAAGAAATAATCTCGGTTGACACATCGTCAGGATCATGAGTTGAATGTGAATAATCTTTCGCTCCGGTTGTTTTTACGGTTGATTTTATTCCTAGTCTTCTTTTTAGAATTTTAGAAAGATTTCTCATTCTCTGAATTTTATATTCTTTAGATGTTTTTGGTCCGTGTAGACCTTCTGCGATAAATGAATCGAATGTTTTCATGATTCCCAATCTAATAGTTTTTTTGTTTTATTTGGATTCAAAGGGGAGAGGGGTTTTTTTCCTTTTGCTCTTTGTCTTGGTGAAGGAGATCTATTCAATGAAGCAAATTGATCTTTTTCTGAGTCCACATCACCAAATCCAACTTTTTTGTAAATATCACCTCGTTTATTTCTTTTTTCGTTCGTATTTGATTTTGTGTCACTGGTTGGAGAATTATGTAAAATTGAACCATGAGGAATTCTATGAACCACATGATTTTTCCATACATCATGAGCAGCTTTTCCAATTCTCACTCTCTCACTCGGACTCATTTTGCTGTCTCTCCTTCCATGAGTCCATTCAATGCTATGAACAGTTGGCTTTCCCTTAGGTTGATCCTGTTTGGTCACATGATATTCAACTCCAGATTTGGGATGATGAACAGTTAAATATTCATCTCTATAAGCATCAATATGAACATCTGGATGAGGAGTGTCATCATAATGTTTATTATCGGCTCCGCGAATCACTTTTGTATCTGTTAATTGACTATGTTTTTGTTCTCTCTTGAGATTGCTATTCGAAGTTCGATTTTTTTGTCTTTTTTCTCTTTTTTCTATAGCTTTTTGCAGTGGAGTTTTTCCAGATGGCAATTGACTTGATGGTTTGTAATACTTCTCATCGAGTTCTGTTGATTCTCTATATGTTCCGACTGTTATACCAGTCTTCGAATTCATTTTCTTTCCTAGTATTTCATTATAAAGTTTATCTCTTTTTGTTTTACCAGATTTAGTATTTTTTGCCCCGTGCATAGTTTCTGCGGGCTCTCCGGTCACTTTATCTCCCGGTTTTGCTCCAGCATTACGAAGAGTTTTTGGAATATCGTAAATTGACTGTCTAAAGCTTCTATGTCTTTTAAACAAATCCTTCGAATCATTTTTTTCATGTGGAGTTGTAGTATTAATTGTAACATCATGAACTTTTCTAGATGTTCTATCCGAACCTAATTGTTTTCTTAAGGTTTTTAATTCTTTCACTCTAGAAGCTGTTGAATTAACCTTTCCTCTGGGCCTCATTCCTGTGCTTATATTTTTATTTTTTGTTTTTAATATGGCATAACTAGATTGATTTGGATGAGTGGTTACAAATGTGGAATGATGATGAGAATTGTTCGCATGATATTCTCTATCCAGTTTAGATGGACTTCTTCTAAATCCAGCTTTTCTTAATGCTGCCTTATCAGAAGTCGTTCTTCTTTGATCCAATCTTTCCATATCATATCTTGAAGGGCCGCGAGGAGCTAATAATCTTCGGCCCTTTTCGGGCATTGAACTTTCTTCTACCGATTCTCGTGTCAACTTCGGTTTCCTGATAATCGGATGTGTATTCGAAACAATATTTTTATTTGCAGTATCTTTATCAATCATAATATAAGAACCCTTTCCTGCTCCGGGGCCAGCTTTATGTGCATCCGGAACTCTTACAATTGAATGACCTTGTTTAATTGCATTTCTCGCTTGTTGTACCGGTGAAAGCTCACGAGCCTTTCTTTGTAGATCTTCTCCATCTGTTTTTAAAACAAGTTCTTTTACTTTTTTAGAGTATTCTCCATGAGATAATGTATTTTTAATCTTTGGATTAACAATTCTAATATTCACTCTAGCATGACCATAATCACTGCCAACTCTTGAATCTGGAGTTGTATAAACAGTTCGCTTCATATCATCCGGATGATATGCTCCTGTAGATGGAGAATCTTTGAACCCTCCAGACATTATCTTAGATTTACTATCATTATTGGTATAATGAGTTGTTCTAAGAACCCTTATTTTTCGATCGGCTTCTTGAATAAAAGAATTAAACGTTTTCATTGAATTGCTCTAGATCTTTTCATCGCAGGTTTTGTAAATCTTTCCTGTTTATGCAACTTTTTATAATTGGATCTTAATTCTTTTCGTTCAGAACGACTCATCTGTTTCATACCCCTAGCCATTCGATTCATAACAAACTGAGGCACTGCACCTTCACCGGGTTTAGTTCCTGTTCTTTTTCGATTTCGTCTCATTGCAGCTTTTGTAGATCCTGGCGATAGAATTGGAGTTACATTTTTATAGCCCGAATCTTTGAGCTTTTTAATTGCGTCTTGACGATGTTGTCTCGGAATTGATGTATTGGATAGAACAGTGTTTCTGCCCATATCGGCACTTCTTTTCGCACCAGAATATGTATGACTAACAATATCAGGACCAAAATAAGCGGGACCTTTACCCAATGCTTGTCTAGATTTATCCAACTCATGCTGATCCGTGTTGCCTTTTGACACCATATGTTTAGCGATAGTTGATTTACCAGAGCCGGGCACACCAACAGTTACATACGCAGATGGTTCATTATTAGTTTTCGATCTTGGTCCATTTTTAGGAGTTCGTCCTGATTTTGATGCTATTTGAGATTTGCGATTTTCTTCTAAAATGATTGATTTCAACCATTCATCGGACATTGATTCTAGAATCGCTTCAGCTCCTTCATAGGAATCAGTAAACCCCTCATTAATAAGATAATCCAGAGCATATTCCACATCATTTCTTTGAAATTTTCGAATCGAATTTTGAGGTGTAATAAGATCTAATTTTTTTCTTAGAATTGCAATTCTTTCTTGTCTACTTCTGTCCATCGCATTCTGAGCATTATTAACTAATTTTGAAGTTTTTTTTGTATCCTTTACAAGTTTTCCGATATGATATGTTGGAATCTCATTGTTGGTCAATTCTCTTTGAGCTTGAGTCATTTTATCCACATTTTTTTTAAGTTTACCAATACCTTTTTTAATGAATCCTTTAACAAGGTCTATCTTTCTATCATCCAAAGGAACAAATCCCTCCACAATCTCTTTCAACCATTCATCGGACATTGATTCATAAATCTTAATCGCGGAATCATAATCATCGACATATCCTTCATTTACAAGATAATCAATTATAGCGTCTTCTTTAAATAGAGCATTTCTACGAGCTTCTTCATCTCTATGGCTTTTATCCAAAGCATTTAATGCTTGTCCTACAAAATTTGTAAATTTTTGAGCTTGATCATAATGATAATTCTTTTTTCTCTGAACCGCCGGTCTGAACGATGCAAATTTGCGTTGAGATTGCATATCTCCCTGTTCAATATGTTGTTTAGCCCTGCCAATCAGTCGATTAATGGCTTTATCAACATGTTGTCTATTTCTACTTGAAATAAATTTTTCTCCTTCTGTTAGGGTATCTTCTTCAACTTTTTTCACTGTATATCGATGACCACCGATTTCCTGATTTAATCGCTCGGCTCGATTTCTTGCTCTTTTTTTATCTTTATATTCCTTTCCTATTTTAATTGCTTCCGAGTCGCTGGATGCGTGAGGATGTGGACCGAAAATTTGATATGGAGCCTCGTTAATAGAAGAATTAAATTTTTTCACCGTTTAATTAAACTTACGCATAATTATTTATAAATTTCCAGACCGCCTAAATAGTCGGTCGATTGACAAATCGATTGAGGTGTGCTATAATTTTCAAGTCTTCGCAAGACATCATCATGAACAAAATTTTTCACATTTATCATAAAGGAAAATGTAAATATTACACTCTATCGGAAGAAGATTTTATTAAAATCTGGGATTTAATTCCAGATAAAACAGATTATGAATATATTGAACTCATCAACGAAAAAAATATTCTTGATGAAACGATTAAATTTAACGTTCATTAATTATTCTATATGGCAAAAGGATTCACAGTGAAAGCCGCAGCTCCTACATCAATTGAGCCGGAATGGGATTATAATAAAATTAAACAGGCAATGCGAGGAAAGACAATTGTATTCTGTCTTCCGGGTCGAGGTTGCTCATACATGTTTATGAAATCATTTGTTCAACTTGCATTTGATTTAGTCGGAAATGGAATGTCCATTCACATTTCACAGGACTATTCTTCAATGGTCAACTTTGCTCGTTGTAAGTGTTTGGGCGCGAATGTTCTTAATGGCCCCAATCAAAAACCTTGGGATGGAAAATTAGACTATGATTATCAATTATGGATTGATAGTGATATTGTTTTCAACACCGAGAAATTCTGGCAACTTTGTGCCATGGCAATCGAACCATCGAATGATGTTCCTAAAACCAATAATCCAGAAATTGACGATCTGAATCTTGAAGGAAAGCCGATTGTTTCTGGTTGGTATGCTACAGAAGACGGAAATACTGCCGCTGTTGCTCACTGGCTCAATGAAGATGAGTTCAGACTAAACGGCGGAACAATGAAACATGAAACGGTTAAAACTCTTGAAGTTCGTCGTAAACCATTTACGGTTGATTATGTTGGATTTGGTTGGGTTTTGATTCGTAAAGGTGTATTTGAAAACCTTCAGTATCCATGGTCTGCGCCAAAACTTCAAACTTTTGAATCCGGAGCAATTCAAGATATGTGTGGAGAGGATGTTTCTTTCTGTCTTGATGCGAAAGAAAAAGGATTTGAAATCTGGTGTGATCCGCGAATTCGCGTTGGTCATGAAAAAATGAGAGTTATCTGAAATGATAAATATTTTATATAAGGGAAATATTCTTTATGAAAATCTTTCTCTAGAAGAATCACAAGAGATTCTTCTTGAAATTGCGGAAAAATTTTATGATGAAAATTTAGATATTAATGAAATTAAAATTGAGTATAAGTCATGAAAAAAGAAATTAATTCCAGGCCCAAAAATACAAGACAGGGTAAAAGTAAAAACACAAAGCTCTCCGCATCAAGTCGAAATAGAGCTAAAAAAGCATATCGAGGCCAAGGTTAAACAACATTACACAATTAACAATTATGGGAAAACCATCAGATCGAGATAAACAGTATATGTATCAGATGTGGGGGACCACACCATTGATCACTGATTACAACAAGAGTCTTATTAGATCGGAAGAGCCTCGTGGAGGGAAAGAG
>OGWM01000157.1_pt1 | contig 10797 bp, 9 predicted proteins | sample 1576041 | NCBI WGS metagenome assembly OGWM01 (sample SAMN07581538, study PRJEB24739) | freshwater metagenome | place: Singapore | collected 2015-01
GTTTCCCAGTCACGATAGTGAGCCCGTCCCCATCGGGAAACTGAAGACCCAGATAGCCAAATGCGGAAGCAAAAAATATTTGTCCAAGTATCTTTGACTTACCACTATATTTATATGCTTGATAAGCATAACCATTAGTCAATGCATCAAAATTTCCATAATTTGTATTTGCTGGTACAGAAAAATTGAATTGTGCTGCATTTATGTTTGCATAACCATTCCCACTTGTTAATAGACTAAAAGTTCCAGAATTATGTTGTATTCTTTGAACACTTGTTACATCCCCAATAGAAAAACCATAAGTGCTTGTAACGGATGTATTAACTCCAATACTTACTAAAGAACCATTGTCCGTAATTGTACTATTCCCTACTGTACTTGTTCCTGTAAATTTAGTTAAGTTATTAGCCGTACCAGTACCAGTAACTGGGTTAGTTAAAGCGTTTTGCTTATTATTAAAAGTTGTCCAATCAGTACTTGATAATAAACCTTGTTGGCTACCACTTGCAGTCGCAATAGCCAAAGTAATTGTTCCGCTTGTTGTAACTGGAGAAGAACCAATTGTAACCCCACTTGTTGCAGAAGATAAGCCAACGCTCGTAACTGTACCACTTGTTAATTGACTTGTCAATGCTAAAGTACCAGATGCATTTGGCAATAAGATTGCTCTACTTGCCGTTAAAGTTGTAGTATCTAAAGTTGAACTAAAACCACTATCAGCAAAAGTTAAAAAGCCGCCATTAATTGTTAATCCGTTACCAAATAACTGCTCGTTACTAAAAGTTTTAACCCCAGTTATAGTTTGAGTTCCAGTTAAAGTAACATAGTTTGCTAAACTTGGAATATCACTTGTTAAAGCAATTGTTCCAGTTGCAGCAGGTAAATAATATGTTTGACCAGTATTGTTTGCTAATAAAGAAGCATTAAAATTAATTTGTCTTCCAGTAGAAGCACTATTTAAAAACCATATTCCAAAACCATAACTACTATCTGTAAAAACTGCCGTATATCCGTAGCCAGGTAGAAAGGATTGTGAAGTATATTGTTTTAAGTTTAATCCACCCCCATTTGTGCCATCTCCCCAAACATTCAAACTTTTACCATATAAATTATTTGAACCTAAATCAACTTGTGAAGTTGCTCCAGTATATGGTACATATCCGCTTAAACTTGGAATGTCAGAAGTTAATGCCAAAGTACCATTTGTTGCAGGTAAGTAATATGCTTGTGGACTTGCAGCATAAAAGAATTGAGCACCACTACCGCCACCATTCAATAATTGAAATCCTGCTGCATTTGTACCTATTGTTGTGTAACCACTTGTAGATGTTAAACTTGTTGCGTAGTTAGCTATCTTTAAAGGTTGAGTACCAGTATTTGAAATTGTTACTCCACTACTAAATGTTTTTGCACCAGTAATTGTTTCTGTTCCTGCCAAATGCACTACTAAACTATCGTTTGCAGGAGTGTACCCTAAAGCATTTGCAATGCTTTTGTTCTCCCATAAAGAGTTTGAACTATTATAAAATAAACCATCGTTGTTTGATGGAGTTTGAGCAGATACATTGTGAAGTTCATCTAACTCAAATCCGTTTTGTATTTTAACTTCAACAACCCCTTGAGTTGGGTGGCTTCTAACCACAATACCAACATAAACCAAGTGAGCAGGTGCGTATTGCTTAACCGAAGTCCAAGCACCAGCAGTTGTAGAACTTAAATATAATTGCGTTCCTGCCACATACGCTTGTGTATCTAAATCGCCCAAACTTCCTATAACTACAACGTGACCATTATTGTTATTTGATATGTCCGCTTGTACAACTCCATAAGTTTGAGCAGAAGTTGCGTCTGAAGTAGCTATTGCCTTAGTTACTGTTGGTAAGTTACCATGTCCGCCATTAATATAAACAACTGTACCCTTAGTTAAGGTTGCTCCAGTATTATTGTAAACATCAGTAATTAGGTTTTGTGCTTCAGTAATCAAAGTAGGAAATGTAACCAAGTTACCTTCTCCGTTAATATATTGTGTTGAACTACCAGCAAAACCTATATTAATAGTTCCAGCCGTAGTAATAGGCGAACCAGTTATATTTAAAGCATCGCCACTTTCCGTAACCGCAACGCTTGTAACTGTTCCGTTTTGACCTGCTGATTTTTGCCATTGTGATCCGTTATAAATAACCCAATCGCCAACCGCAAAAGTAATTGGACCAGCACCAAAGTTGACTGTTCCTGCAACGTTACAAATGTATAAATCGCCCACATCTCCAGTGCCGTTTGCAAGAGTCGGAGTGTTTGTCGCTGCATTCCAAGTTCCCAAATATGTAACAACCGAAGCAGGAAGTTGACTTAAAGGAACTTTACCACTTGAGTCTAATGTAGCCACCCCATTGGCAGCACCTAAAGGAACTGAATTAACAATCCCAGCCGTACCAGTTAATACACCTTCTAAACTTCTAACCTTTGCACCAGAACTTATTACTATTTGATTTGACATCTTAATTATTTTTATTGGAATAAAGCACGAACATACTCCCCAGAACCTAAAACTCTACTAAACGTTAAAACACCAGTTAAAGTATCCCATTTAACCTCTTCATCTATTGGACTTCCGCTTGTTAAAATCGTTTGAACATCTATACCGCCACGAGATACATAAAGACAAGTCTTGCCAATCATATCTGACCAAGTTATAGTAGTTTCGCCACCAGCCGCAGTATAACCCTTAGAGTAAACCGAACCGCCAACGATAACCACTCCGCTTGGAGAAATTGACGTACCACTTGTTCCGTATGCTCCAGTCCCTTGTAAGGTAACCGAATAAGTCGCTATGTCTTTATAAGGACCATTAATACTCAATGAAGTTAAATTACAATTACCGCTGATTATTACTAACCCATCAACTCCATTGTCAATTACAAACTTAACCAAGATTGTTTCTCGGTTTTGTTGTTGCTGCAAAAGAAATAAATATCCGTAATTATCTAAAGTTACCAATCCATCGCAAGTAACTTGCCAAGAAGCGATGTCGTTTCTATATTCACGATACCATGCAGACGATTGAGAAGTAACTTCTTTTTGATCTACATTAACGCTAAAAGTTGCGTTTGTAGAACAAGCAAAAGGAATGTCCGTTTCCGTTTCTGCGTCATACTTGTAAAGCATGATATTTTTACCTATTACTTTGTCTGCCATATCACAAATTTAACCATAAATTTCTATAATCTGCCCTAAGCCACTAATCTTAAAAGCTGCATAATCAACTGGACCAGTTTGTATTCTCCACCAAAGGTTTGCACCATTAAACGGAGTGTAGAAAGTCGCATCTTGATAATAATAATCGCCTACACTTGGAAGACCTATTGCTAAGTCATTATAAACTAAGAATGTTGTATAAGGTGCTGCATATGCTTCCTCTCTTGTAAAGTAAGCCGTTGACCTTAAATGTCCGTAACCAGTAACTTGATTACTTAAAGTATTATCACTATAAGTAGTCGTTAATGTTGTTTCTATATTCTCGTTATTAATATCAAGTAAAGTCGCTTGAATTACATCATTAAACAAATCAATAGTAGAATTACCTAAAATGTACTTCTTATCATTTACGCTTATTTGTGCAGGGTCGCTATCAGCCGAAGTTAAACGCATCGCACCGCTTAATCTTCCGTTTGTAGTATTCATACCCATAAAAGAAGCGTCAATATTAATTACGTTCTTATTTAAGCAGTTTGAATATTGTTTAACAATCAAATCACTTAAAGAACGATAAATGTCAGTTGGGTATTCGTAACGATACCAACCAATTAAGTCTTGACCACTTGCATCGCTTAAAAAACCTCTATAACTAAAATATCCTTCGTTACTTGGGTTAAACCCTAATGGCAAGTCTATTTCTAAAACGTATTCTTCGGTATCGTTTATGTAGCTTTCAGTCAAAAAAGAAGTAAATGCAGGAACAACCGCTAAACTAAAGTTTTGTACCTCTACTGTGCCTACTGTTGATTTCCAATAAGAAGAAGTTATGTCTGCTAAAACTAATTCAAAGAATAAATCTCCGTTATCTGGAGCAGGTGGCAAATCTATACTAAAGTTAGCTTTTGCGTTTGCAGGATCAAATGGATAATAATAGTAATTGCTTCCAGTATTAGTCCATTCTTTGTTTTCGTTTATATAATAAGTAAAAGAACCAGTTGTTAAAGTTATTTTTAAAATAAACAATGCATCTGGTCCACTTGCAGGAACTCCAATACCTGCTATGTCAAACTTTATATTTATAGTCTCGTTAATACCAACCTTAGGCAAATCATTAGGATAAACCCCAATGTCATAAGGAGATAAAATACCATTACTCATAATAAAACTATTATATGTCTTATTTGGGTAATCCTTTACATAAATTTGACCATCAGTTTCTCTTCTTTCAGTCCAACCAAAAGCGTCTCCTTGTGTTGGCGATATAACTGTAAACTTCTTTAAATCCCAGTTTGTAACGTAGTTATTAGGATATTCTACTGTCTTTTGGAATCTAATCTTATTATAACCTTTTCTAAGTATTTTTAATTGTGCATTATCAACGTAAAATAAACCACTTGTATTTCCAGTATATCCTTGTATTTGACCAGTGAGACTTTTTGTGCCACTTGTTACGACCGCACCGCTTGAATTATATTCAGTAAAGTAATAACTTGATTGAGCAAACTCCGTTAAAGGTACAATATACCATTTGCCTTGTGCTTGAAAGAACCTACTGCCAAATCCTCTTGCTATGTCAGTAATAACCTTTAAACAAGTATATGCTTCTTGACTATCGTTAGTAATTGAAGCGTAGTTTAAATAAGATTGACTCAATGGCTCGTTTGCAGTATTAGATCCTCTATCTACCATATCAGTTGAATAAAAACTTATACCGCTTATCAAGTTTAAATCAAATCCAACACTACTTATAGCCGTTTGTAACAAAATTAAACAAGTTGCTCTATCAACTAAAGTATAATCATTTGGCAAAGCGTAAGGAATTTTCTCTAACATTCCCAATCCGTCAATAGCATTAAATGCCATATTTCTGCGACCAGTTGTATAAGACATTTGTACGTAATCGCTTAATGCCCAACCTTGCCATTCTAAAGTAGAATCGTAATATAGTTTGCATAAATACTTCCTATCGTTCAAACTTGTGAAGTCTGGCATATTTGCTAAGTCATCAGTAACATCTATTAATACGTTTAACTGACTTGCATAAATTGGCTCAAATATATCGTCAGATTTTGGCAAGTATTGTATTTGTAAACTTACCGCTGGATATTCATAAATAGTTCCAGAATAGCCATCTTCTTGTAAATAAAGTGTTGATGTGCTTCCGCTTTTGGTAGCCATCGTAAATTTATATTTATTAGCGTATGCCATTAGTTGCCTCTTCTTATATTTAAGTTATTGTTCGCTCTTGTTGTTGCTAAAACCAAATCAGAACCCTTTAAAACAAATTCTCCTAAGATACTACCCAATCCGCCCATTCCACCACCTAATCCAGATGCCGCTCCTGCTATCTCACTTGTGCCACCAGTAATTGCTGCTAAGATTGTTTTAAATAATAAAGCTTGTGCAATCATTGAAATCAACTGAATAACTATTTGTTTAAACGATTGTTCCAATGCTTTGCCTATATCCTCACCCATAACCATAGCACTAATTACGTTATCAAACGCAGGTGCTAAAGTATTTGTTATGTCTCTTGTTAATGCTAATTGTACGTTAAATTCTTTTTGTCTTTGTATTGCAGCATATTCCGCATCTGCAACTTGTGTAGATGCCCAAGCTGGAACATCTGAAGGTAATTTTGTAGGAGTACCAGCAGTAGGAGTCACATTTGGTTGCTCTACTACTGTTGCCATTCCAACCTTTATTGTTCTTGCTTGTTTGCCTAACTTCTCTACGCTTTGAGTTGTTTTATCCGCAACTGCTCCTAATTCTTTTGCACCATTAGTTACGTTATTAAATGGATTTTCAGCCGCACTTCTTACAACTTCATTTAAAGAAGTTTTTAATGATATAATACTTGCTCTTAAACCTAATGCCTCATTTCTTGCGTCAATATTTGCGTCTTTTGCTTTAGATATTGCACTTGCTTGATAAACTGAAGCATCTGCGTAACCATTAACCGCTTGTTTTGTTCTTTCTAAGGTTTTGTAATATTCTCTACCAGTTTCTAAAATCTTTTTATTTGCTTTGTCTAAGTCAATATACTTATTAGCTAATTCATCTATATATCTTGATGTAATTGCTTGAGCAATTAATGCTTGTGTATATAATTCAACCGCTGCTCTTGCTTGATCTGTTGTTGTAATTGTTTGAGCATAGCTTTTATTTACTTTGCTAAGTTCACTAACAACAAACTTTAATGCGTTTGCCCTTTTATCGTCTGCTAATGTTGCATCTTCAGCTAAATTGATGTATGCTAATAACTTTAAACCACTTTCACTTGCACTTGCCTTTGCCTTATCTAAACTTTCAGCAAACTTTTTTTCTGCTGCTTCTGCTTCTCCTACTCCTTTAATAAAATTAGCAATCTTAGGACCAAATGCCACTATCAAAGAAGATACCGCACCCAAAGCCAAGCCAATACCTGCTGGACCCATTAAACCTTGTGCCATTGACTTTAAAGCCGCTCCAGTTCCACCTGCTTCCTTTTGTAGTCTTTGAAAACTCTCTAATAAAGGGTTTAAGTTGTTGGCAATACCTATAAAACCATAAGGAGCATCTTGAGCAACTCTTGACAAGTTTGTCAAAGCGTTAGTTGCTGCACCGCTTGTTTGTGGGATTTGACGAAACGCATTACCTAAGTTATTAGTAGCCGTTATCGTCTGGTTTATATTGTTTACTGCGTCTTTATTGTCCGCAGTAATGGTAATTTTAAGCGTTTCTTGTGCCATCTTATTTATTTAACTCCGTACATTTTTAAAGTTCTCATAAGTTGGTCTTGCGTTAGCTTAGGACCATCATCTTCTTCTTCTCTATCGCTTGGTAATGGGAAGAACGCTTTAATGCTTTTAGGACTTTTATCCGTTGTATTTGACTTATAGATCAAATATGCTATTGTCCTTGTTCTTTCCCACTCCTTGACTTGTTTATTGTCATAAGCGTATTTATATAATAAAAATTCTCGCCAAGTAAGTTGCCAAAACTCATTAATCGTTAAGCCAACCTCAATAGCGAGAATGATTATTGAATCCCAACTATAAAAACCTAATTTTTTTTTGACTCGTTGACTTATCTTCTTTTAATTCTGGCACCATTGAATTTTGCATATACTTCATAAATTCAACAAGTTGTCCGTCTTTAGCAGTCAATCCCCCAACTTCGTCTATCCAATCGCAGATTTCATACTCCTCAAAATCAATAGGTTTCTTTAAACTCTTATATCCACTCTCGGCAGATGCTTGTACTATATGAACTATTGTGTCCAAGTTGTACACCCCAGAAGATAAAACGTTTATTAATTCCATTAAAGACTTATTCTCTAACTCACAAAAACGCTTCATCGCCCAAGTACCCCATCTTAAGGGTATTGTTGTTGTTTTCAGTTTTAGTTCAAACATATTTTATTATGCAGTTTCGGTTTGTGTTAATGGTGGAGTTGTTACTACGAATGTTGCAGTAAATTTCACATCATCAGCATCATCAGCAGTTACACCAAAGTCTGAAATGAATACTGTACCGCTATAAGTAATATCTCCAGCCCCAGGACTTGCTTTACCCATCTTCATAGCGAATTGAGTTTTAGCAGCATGAGCAGCATATAATTGTTGGTAAGAATCTTTACTTGGAGTACCAGTTTCGTCAATTGCAAAACCTTCACAATCAAAAGACTGACTGAATACTGGACTTGGAGTGTAAGAGTTACCACATTTAGAAGTCGCATCAATTGTGTCGTTTGTTGATGTGAAAGAGTTAGTTGTAAGACAAGCAACTGGTTTAAATGTTGCGTCTCCGTCTATGTCTGCAAGTAGTATATAATCTCTACCGCTTACTTTAGTTTCTGCCATTTTATTTAATTTTGAGTTATTATTATTTTATAAGTTATTATCGTTCTAAAAACATTATCTAAAGGGTTTAAGCCATCTAAGTTCCTAATTGCACTAACTATTAAACTTGACGCATAAAAGCCATTAGATAGCGTTATTTGCGTGTTTGAGTTAATAGCCGTCAATATATCATCGCTTATATCTTCAGCTGCTTTATAGCCAAAGTTAGCATTTTTTGTAACAATATCCACGTTGATTGTAACTGGACTTGTAAAACCAGTTTTCCCTTCTTGTTGCTCACTTGATCTATCGTCTAAAATAATGTATGGAGCAGTTGCGTTGTCTGGTGCCATGCCATCATAAACATCATATCCAAGTCCGTTTATGGTAGTATAAAACCACTTTTTTATTCCCCTATTTGGATTAAGCATTGAATATCTTTTTTAATCTTTTCAATAATTGTGGCACTTCATTTTCAAAAGCAGGAATCAAAAAAGGTCTTGCTCTTAAGTTTACCTTTCTAATTCCTTTACCTCTAAATATAGCAGCGTATTGTTCGTACCCTGCAGGAATATCAACCAAACCACCTGTTCCAAACTCAACGTAAGGAGCATACTTTGCTTTTGCCTCAACTGTATAAGTCAAATCACTAATTGGCTCTAATCTTATACTCCCTCTTAAAAACCCATTATCTACAACCACATTCCTTTTAGCGTTACGCTGAATAACCAAAGCAGAATTATTTATCTCTTTTGACACTTCTTGTTGAGCATCTTTAGATAATTTATCTAACTTATCTTGAATTGCTTTAATTCCATCTATTCTTGCCGTTATACCCATTAAGCGTACATTTCAATTTCCCAAAATCTATGAGCATTGTCTACATCTTTAATAGAATGTATCGTAAAGCGTTGACCTTCAACTTCTAATTGGTAAGTGTCGCTTATTTGCAAATCCCAACGGATAAACAATTTTGCATATCTATTAAAACTTAGTTGGCTTTCTTGGATTGCTCGGTTTTGTGGTTGTGGTCTATAATCTCCCCAAACTGTCGTTAACAAAGTAAAAGTAGTTGTATAACCACCTTCGCCATCGCTTGTTTGTGTTGGTTGGTAAACGTCAACTAAACGAGTCATTGAGTTAGCATCAACGTAATTGTCCTTATGTAAACCTATCCTCATTTGTTAAAGTTTTGTTATAATATTGGACTTGTTCTGGTCCATCTTTGACATACTCTCCAAGTCTTCTCGCAAACGCCCATATCGTTTACGTCCATTCCTCTATTCTCGTAGCCATAATTAATTTGATCTAAAATGGCTATTTTAAGCTCTTTAGGAACACTATCCATGCCAGTTTCATATACCGCAGTCATATTTGAATAAGATGGCTGCAAAAGGTTAGGATATTGCCCACCAATCAACTTATAGATTGTGTCTGGTACTGCATCTCCGTTTTGGTCAGTTAGACTTATAAAGTCAGTCATAGGACCGAAAGGAATTTGAAAATTACCTGCGGCATTTGTAAACCACAATGTAATAGTCTTAGGAGTTATGCTAATATTAGCCGCCTTTTCAACCGCTTGTCTTGATTGAGTAATTAATTCAGCGAATAAATCATCTTCAACGCTATTAGATACACGACAATATTGCTTTGCCTCTTCAACTGTTACTGGCTCGGTAATAGTGCCTAAATCTTCTTGAGTATAGTCTATTATGAAATTATACATAAATCCTTTTTTACAAATTTACATTAATTATAATAAAAAACCCCACCGATTATGGCAGGGTTCTTTTATTTAGATAGGTAAAAATTAAGCAACGTTACCAAAATCTGCAAAGATAGCAGAAGAAGGTTGCATTAAGTTTACATCTTCGTAACACTCAATACGAGCAGTTACCATGTTTTGTTGGAAGTTGCTTGCGTTCTCATAAGAGAATTCAATAGCTAACCCTTCAACTTCAACACGCTCACAATAATTGTTATCTAAGATTAACACCTTATCATCAGCAACCCAAGAAGCAGCAACAACTGGAACACCCCAGATTGTAATACCACCATTAGGGTTTACAACTACTGATCCAGAACCAGCATAGTAACCTTGAGTGATTGTATCTTTCAATAAACGACCCATTTGAGTTGGAGAAACTACTGCGAAAGACGCTACATAGTTTGCACTCTTTTGGTTACCGATATAGTCAACTAATTGCTTTAAATCAGTTGTTTCCGCAGTTGTAGTTGAACCAGTTGCAGCAGCAGATACAGTTGTATAGAATGCACTGTTCTCAGCTTTGAAGAAATCTCTTTGTAACATTCTTGGTAAAGTTGTACTTAAGAATGGTAAAGATTTAGCCATTTGCTTAGAGAAAGTAGAGAAACCAGCGATATAGTCGTTAACAACTTTAACTTCGCTTAATGCGTAGCTATTTTGTCCTTTGTCAGAACCTTCAGTTTGAGCACCGATGTTGTTAGTTGTTGCAGTTTCCTTATAGTAAACATACAAACCACTTGCACTTCTTACTGTTGGGATCAAGTCACGGAAGTTTACCGCTTGACTTGGTAAAATAGATGCGTTAGGAGCATAAGACGCTTGAGCATCTCCAGTTAAAGAACCAGACAAAGTCATAGTCTTAACATCAGATAAATCTAAACGGAATTTACCGCCAGACTTCATTTCTTTTTCAATTTGGTCTAAGTTACCATCTAATTTCTCCATGATAACTTCGTCCATAAACTTTACTTCACGCTTTGCAGCTTTCTTTTGTGCAGCGTTTTGTGCATC
>OGWM01000158.1_pt1 | contig 10796 bp, 28 predicted proteins | sample 1576041 | NCBI WGS metagenome assembly OGWM01 (sample SAMN07581538, study PRJEB24739) | freshwater metagenome | place: Singapore | collected 2015-01
AATAATATTATAGCACTGTGGAATAGCAATTTCAAGTAAAAATTATTTGATCTGTTTTACAAGTTGTCTATAACCAACCAGACTAGGGTGTACGTGATCTGTTGTGTACCTATCAGTCCAGATAACGCGATCACCCCAACGAATAGCTGTTGTAGTAACTGCTAGTGATTCTTGACGTTTTGTTATAGTATTAGGCAACACCCAATAAACACGATTGCTACGAATATTTTTCCGCACTAGGTCAAGTTGATCTAGTAGTCGAGCGCTATAAAGATCGTTAGTACCTAGGCTAATAATTACTGTAGGCGCATTGATCTCTTCATAGTTTGAAAGCTTAGCAAACGCACTAGTAGTAATTCCTGTTTTAGCACGAACTTCACACTCTGGTAAGAATCGGTGTAGTCCGATAGCAATTGAGTCGCCTAGGATTAGGCATAGTACGGTTTCTGCTATCATAATTTTTGAAGCTGCCAACTGTTACTATTACCGCGTATACGGTCATCATACTCTACGAGGACATTGCCCCAAAAAGTCTCCGAACCATCATAGTGCAATCGTTGTATGACTACTGTGGCCTCTAAACCATTTGGTAAGACTAATACTCTGTCGCCTTGTAAAAACTTGGGTGGGTCACCATTGCTGTCAATTTCGCACTGGCAAAACTCAAACAGCTCATGTTCGTCGTCAATCTCACAGCCAGCTTGTTGGCAATAGTGTTTATAGTAGCTCATTAGTAGTGTACTACTCCGCCGACTACCTGTTTAGTACCACCTTGAGGTACATAGTTACTAAACATTTCTTCAAAGTATAATTGTTCTAGCTGTTGTTGTTGTAGTCTTTCAAAAAACAATTCTTCTTCATCAGTAACTTCAACGTCTGGATACATACCACCTCCACTAGATAAAAATTATAGGCCATTGACTATTCCGCACTTTCACCAAGCACACACCGTTTAGGCTTGGCGTTTTTAGGCATCACACCGCACGGCTAGCAGGGGCAGTGTGCCGAGCCTTCAACGGCCTAAACTGTTTCAAAATCTAATCTGCCCAAGTACTTAACATTAAAGTCGTGCAGCTTGTCAAACTTGTCACTGGGTAGGTCATCCATGTTCCAGATAAGCATGGCTACCAGCTTCTTGATCATCTTTTCTTCACTAACACCACAACTACGAGCTGCTTCCACAGTTTTTAACAGCTTTTCATATGCCTTGAGTACTTCTAGCGCAGATTTCTGTTCCATAGTGTGTCCTTGATTTGTGTCAATTAAAATAATATTTTACACTGTTTAGCAAGGTTTGTCAAGTGTAGTTAATTGGCTGTATGTGGATTTGCACGCATTGCGACGCTACCACCAAGGCCTACAATCATTTCTTTTAACACTTCTAGACTAATAGGCGTATAACCAATTCGTTCTACTGACACGTTCCAGTAGCGCAGATCTGCCACACCATTGCTATCTACGACTTCACGGTAGTGTAGGTGGCCGTGTATGTTACAACCAAATCTACCAAGACTATCTGGATGTATAGGAACATGACTAAGAAATAAACCGTCTAGTACATGATAGGCTTTTATGTCGTCAAAGTATTCTAGGTACTCGTCGGCCTTAAAAATATCGTGATTGCCCTTGACGAGCATCTTACGGCCATTGAGGCGGCTGAGTGTACTGAGTGCCTTACGATTGATAACCACATCACCAAGATGGTAAACGCGGTCTTTTGCGCTAACCACACTATTCCAGTTGTTAATCATGCACTCGTCCATGGCCTCAACACTTGTAAAGTCGCGCAGTGGGGTACCATCATCACGTTTGAAGTTTAGTATGTTAGCATGCCCAAAGTGTGTGTCGCTAATTAGCCAGGTGTTCATGTTAAATTCCTAGTTTAGTATTAATATCATTAAGCTGTTTATTGTATTTACCAGTACTATTTTGATCTTCTAAATTGGCGCGCTCTATTAGTAGTAAGTCCCTAACAATACTATCACTATAATTATTGCTATTAGTTAATAGTGATTGAAGTCTATTAGTTAGTGTGCAAAATTCATATACAAGTGTTTCAGAATAAGTACCAATTAATTGTTGAATCGTCTCTCTTGAAAGAGATAGATTAGCTTTAAAATATTCTGTGTCATAAATACTGTGAAATAGTCCAGCACTTCTTACACACTCACTAGCACCGCTATTTTCAAGCTTAAGCATGGTATTGTATAGGTGTTCAAATAGAGTTCTGTCTGTATGAGATATATTTACTGTATGTTTAACTAACCATTCAACTTTAACACTACTAATACTTTTACTAGCGGTTTTATAAACAAGCACAGTGCGTAAAACTGGACACAATCTACTTAATGGTCTAGCCGCATGAAGTTTATTACTATTAAATATAAACACTCTACCAAATTTAGGTAACACACTTTGTTCTATTTCATTGTTACCGCTAAATATAACTGTTTCACCTGCCCAGTCTATATTCCATGTATCGTTTAAGTATACTATAATAGTTTCGCTTAGTGCATCTTCACCAAACTTTTGTGGTATCCAAGTATCATCTTTGTGTGCATATCCATCTGTGCCAAAGGTATAGCCATTTATATAACACCTAAGCAGTATTGCATCTGAAGTATACTGTTTTAGCGTATGCCATAATTGTTTGACCTCTGTATGCTTATTTATAAATGGCATCAGCTCATGATCAAACGGTTCATTTTTTGAACAATTTAATATTCTAGTATTCCAGTGTCCTTGGTCATAAGCTTTTGCATTATTAGCTTTCCAGCCATATTTTAAGCCTTGATTAATAACATATCTATTGTAGATTACCTTTAATAAATTATTAGATTGCAAATCTACTATCATTTTTACTATTAACAGTCTGGATCAAAATCGTACCACTCCTGACTTTCATCAGGCTGGCCATCATCTTCACTATAATTTTCGTAATCTTCTGGTTCCATTATTTGTCCTTAGTTGGTGCTGAATATCGGATTTGAACTGATGACCTACCGCTTACAAGGCGGTTGCTCTACCACTGAGCTAATTCAGCTTGTTTGGCACACCCAACCGGATTCGAACCGGTGTTGCCGCCGTGAAAGAGCAGTGTCCTAGACCTCTAGACGATGGGTGCATGTTTGGCCTCGGAGGACGGATTCGAACCGCCAACATCGGGTTTTGGAGACCAGCGTTCTGCCAATTGGAACTACTCCGAGTAATATAGATATTATCCATTGTTTAGTATAGTCTGTCAACAAAATAATTTTTATGGCTACTACCCCCTGTTTAAGAGACTAAAATAGTCTCTCCGTGCTTAGCTGTAGTTGACTAGACTACATCACGGATTCTGTCTTACCCCGGTAGTCGGGCTGTTAGTCACACATTTTGCACAGAGCCATAAAAGTTATTTTATTGATTAGAACCAGTAAAAGTAGATTTTTTAGCTAAAGATAGTCCGCGTTCATATACTATAACGCTATCATAATAACTAATACTATTAGTAATATTAGTAATAATAGTTGGTTTAATTGACCCTCTAGAGTGATTGGCATTTAATTCATCAATATGATTTTTACTTCTATTTATAGTAGTTTCATAGTGTAAGCCACCACCAAATTCTGGCCAGTATGAGGTATGTACATCTTCTATTAAATATACGCCATTTTTAGAAAGTTGTGGATATAAAAAATTAAAAGTATTTACTACATCACTCATTTTATGGCTACCATCATCTATAACTATATCTGGTGTGCCAAACTCATTAATAATATTATGTAAAAAATTAGTATCTTGTTGATTACCTATTCTTACATAGGGATTATTTTTGTCGTACTGAACACAATCAGGGTTTATATCAATACCAATAACTCTAGCATGTGGACCAAAGTACTTTGACCACATTTCGAGCGATCCGCCCTTAAAAACACCAATTTCTATTACTGTTACACTTTTATTGCGCCAACAAGCAAAATGGCGCTCATAAATAGGAAAGTAGTGTTCCCACTTGTACATTCCAAATCCTGGATTATCTAAAAAGTATTGGTAGAGGTTCATAATCTTTCAATATCACTTTCTATACATTCTATACCGTACTGTATTTCTATAATCTTTAGTGGTTCATTGCTACTATTAACCAATTGATGCCACTCTTTATAGTCTATGAATACTCTATCAAATTTTTGATATGGCCCACTAGTTATTAAACAGTTGTTTTCATTTAAACTATTAATATAGCCAGTACCTTCTACAAAAAACCAAAATTCTTTGCGATTAAAATGTCTTTGTAAACTTAGTTTGCTGTATGGACTAACTACTAGTTCTTTAACTTTTGTTTGTCTACTATTTTCATACAATACCTTATAGTAACCCCAAACTTTATCAGTTTTATTAAAATTTTGCCAGTTTTTTAAAATCCAGCTACTGCTATTAAGTTTATTATCACCACCAATTGAAAACTGAAACTCTAGATTTGTATCTAGAACATCCATTTCTGGTATATTACTACTAGTTCTATCACCACCATTGGCAAATATAATTTTTGATCGAGGATACATTCTTCTAACTTTTAAGATAGCCTGTCTACTAGAATTATCACTATCATCAAAAGTTATAACACTATCAACCATTTTAAGATTATTAATAATTGATGCACGTTCAGTACAGTTCATAAATGGTTGACCTTTTTTACGAGTAAGCCACTCATCACTATTAACGCCTACAATTAATATATTACCTAATGTTTTTGCTGCAGTAAAATAAGCAATATGTCCACTGTGTAATGGATCAAATCCACCAGTTACAAGTACAATTATTTCCATACTTTTTTAAACTCTATAGCATATCTTGCCGCTTCTAGATAGTCACGATCACCTTCTTCTAGCACATTCCAAAATTTAGCAATACTTTCGATTAACTGTTTAACTTGATCACGATCTTCTAGGTGAACATTATTGTCCATTAACTGCTCTAGTTCAAAAAATTTAGTTTCAATCTTTTTTCTTAATGTGCTCATATAATCTATTAACAGCAATACTGAATAAAAAATAGCCAGCTTAGCTGGCTTTTATCCTTACCCTAAACTGCAACAGGTGTGTAAGTTGAAGTACACAGCGAACTGTTTTGTGAATTTAGGGTTTCGATACATTGCAGTATCTCATCAGAGGATTTAGTTATGGCAGGTGGTCGCTACAATGCACATTTTGTATAGGATAAATAATTATTTATTTGGTATGGCAAAATGTCATTTAAAGCTGTCAATCCTTGCGGATCTTGTGTTCCTCACTAGCCATAATAATATTATACAGGGTTAGGCTTTGAGTTTCAACACTAAATTTTTTTAACTAAGTGAAACTCGTCTAGGGTTTGCTGAATCCAGTCACGTTTGGTTTTACCTTGCTGTTGTATAAACAAGTTATCCTCACAGCGGTTAATTGTCCAGCGTACTAGTTCGTTGCTGTACCGCTCAAACTCCTTAGTATAGTTTTGACTCCAATCTATGTTACCTGGGCCAGGCCCGTGTGGTTCATCTTGCCAAAATACAAAACCACATTCTTCTGCTAATATACGAAATCTAGGATTCATTTTTTAATTAGTTTTTTGCCAGTATACTGCTTGGCTATGTGTATCAATAAAATTTAGTGGATTTTGAATATTATGTTGGCTTCTAAAGTCATCTACAGCTAATTTTGCTCCCTTTAACATATAGTCATCAATAATACAATAACCACCATAAGATAGTTTATGATATAAATTATTAAGACTGTCCATTGTACTGCCGTACATGTCTCCATCTAATCTTATTACACTAAATGTTGCTGTTAAGTTAGGCAAGGTATCGCAAAACCAACCTTTTATAAATTTTACTTGATCGTCTAGTAGTCCAAAAATTCTAAAATTATTTTCTACTTCTTCTAAACTTACAGCTAATTCTTTAAAAGAATAGTGTGTATCATTGTTATCAACTGCATAACTAGGATCAGGTTTAGGAAGTCCTTCAAAGCTATCACAGACATAAACATTTTTATCTGTTATTTTTAATAACTTAAAAATAGCTACAGCAAAAATACAGGCTCCACCTCGCCAAACACCTGTTTCTATAAAATGACCTGGCACATTATTTTTGATGGTATCAAACAACAATTTTTGTATATTCATTAGTCGATTAACACCAATCATGGTTATTGCATGTTTGGGCCAATCATTGCCGTAGTAGCGTCTTTCTGATACAAATTTACCATCATGATAAGCCGGATCAAGGCTACTGTAACCTGTAAGGTAACAAGCAAATTTATGAAGTAAATTTATTAGTTCATTTTCTGTATAAGTAACCATATTACTGTCTAGAATTACTAACTCTAGCAATTTCACTAACAATTAGAGCAAATCTATTCCAGTCTTTAGTGCTAGTAGTAGTTACATACTCTAGTACTCTACTACTAGGATTGCTACCAAAGTCTCTGCTGTAAACTTTATTGTCTACACGTTCATAGATCTTGTTCATTTTTAGCTTCCATACCAAAATATTGTTTGATTGCTTGTGTAAGTTGAGTTTTGCTAGGTTTACTAGCTTGTATGACTTCTAATACGTCTAGTACAACTAACTCCACTAATTTTTCATAATTAGTTTCATTTTTAGCCCAACGACTAAAACTTTGTGTTCTATAGCGCTTAATTAGTTCCGGTTTCACTTTTAACCCTTGTTAATTCAGCCAGCAGTATACTATTAACTAATTGATTAAAAGTAATGTCTTTTTCATGTGCTTGCTTTGCAAGCTCCAAGAACTCTTCATCACTCAATTCTAGTTCAATGTTTTCTGTTACATCCACGTTCTATGATCCTCTGCTATCCATTCACGACCATCTTGTTCCTGAATATGCCACTCAACTTCATCAGGTACGATGACTACTTTAAGTGCCGCATTTCTGCCCCATGACTTATCGCCTAGTAGTTCTACGCAGTCAACAAGGTCTCTATCAGTGCGTGGTAGGTCTACGTCCCAGATTTGAGCACCAAATACATTGTATTCAATGCTGTTTAGTGGTGGCTCCCACCAACGCTCATAGTTATCGGTTATTTGATAGTTCCAGCCCTTGCGGCTAGCAATAAACTCCATTGCTTCGCCGCTAAGGCCGAAACCACCATAGTCACTATTAATGACTATTTTCATTTAAGCACCCAGCTTGTTAGCAAGATGCTCAAGAACTTCTAGATTAGCCTTTTCCAAGCTCTCAAAAAGTTCGCTAGGAACGCCTACTGATGCCGCAATACGCTCAACAAGTTCCGACTTCTTAACACGCGGAACTGCTTGCTTAGCTTTAGCCACATAAACACCTTCGCGGCTAAGCTTAGCTACAATTGAACGAGTACTTTTACCAAGCATTTCGGCAATTTGCTCAACAGGAGTTCCTGCTTGATACTCGGCTACAATCATTTGGGTTTGTTCTGGTGTATAGTTTTGTGCTTTGTTTTCCATTGTTTATCTCCGTGGGTTGTGTGTCAATCAATATGTATATTATACACAGAACCCAGTTATTAGTCAAATAAATAATTTTAGTCTTTAAAGAGTTTTTGTTTAATATTAAATCCAAACTGCCAGCTCCAACTAGCAAGCTGCCAGCCAGCAATTGCACCTAGTATACCAATAAATATTTTTATAGGCAAAAATAAACCTATTAATACAATTGTAGTGTATGCTAGCATAAAACTTACTATAGCACATACAAAGTTTTTATCTTGCCAGCTCTCACTAAATTCCCTTAACCACTGTTTCATTGTCAACCTCCGGCCAAGTACGTAAGTATTGTAGAGCAAAGTTTACATCTTTTTGTGGGTAACCACTATCAACTAACCACTCTTCTAGCGGAATATTAGTATCATAAAGTTTAGGAAATCCATAATACCAGCCGCTAGGCGGATCAATCCACATTTTTTTCATAATATTCCTGTATGTACCATTGCTTGTAAATAATGCGTTTCATTTTTAGCAACCCCACCTTGAGGTTGCCAGCCTAAACGTAAAAGAGCATTGACTTCTACTACTAAGGTTTCAATGCTTAGAGACTCTAAGATTACGTATCTAGTAGCCCTGGAATGGAGAGTGGGATTCGAACCCACGATTGTACGGTTTTGCAGACCGTTGCTTTGGACCACTCAGCCATCTCCATGTTAGTTATAAAGCAAACTTAGTGCAAAATTGTGTAGCAGTTCGTTATGGCGACGATTAAAATTTTCAAACCACCAAAACTCCGACTCAGGATGACAGCCAATCAAGCCAACATCACCATCAATAACTGCCATAGGCATATCGTTAGCTGAATAAGTAGCATAAACATCTGCTCTGCCTGGTAGGTTATAGAAGGTACAACCATCATAAAAGTACATTTTATGTTTTTCACCTAACCAGTTAACTTTAACACTAGTAGGCTCTTCGTGATTTATGTCAGCACCTTTGCTAGTAACATACTGTCGAACGCACATTTTAGTAACATCAAAGTATAATTTATCAGCCCAGTAAGCACCCATGCAAATACCTAAATACTTACCAGCATCATGCATATACTGTTTGATAATATCCTTATGCTCTTGTGTAAATATTTGGTCAAAAAGATCACTATCACCAATACCACCACCAACAGCAAATATATCTGCATCCCAAATGCCGTCTTGTAGAGTGTCTAAGGTAAGCATTTGTACCTTGAAAGTAGGCTTAAGTGCTGATGCAAGTGCGTGTGCACAGTCTAGTTCTAGAACAGGATCATGTACTAAAATTTTAACAGTTTTCATGGTTTGTTTTCCTAATCAATATAATATTGTACTATGACTAGGATTGTATGTCAAGTTTAAATTTTAGGGCTTTTAGGCCACTGCCAATAGCCTGCATATTGATGTAGATTAGGTTTTGTATAGGCTGCATCAATCCACTTATTAGTTTGTTTAGTAATTTTTAGTTTCCACAGTAAAATACCTAAAATTACTATACTAATTAGTGCTATTATCATATTACTTTTCCTTGCTATTTACATTTTGATAAACATTACCAGCTATATAACTGCCTATAACAGCACAAGCTACTACACTATAGACTCCAGGATCTATTTTATTAAAATAGGCTAATAGTTGATTACCTAGTAGTGCTAGTGTTGCTACTATAAATTTTCTTTGACCACGTAACCAGTTCATAATTAATCCCATAGTGCTTGATAGTATTTGCCAAATAAACGAAAGCCATTTGCTTTGCGAGCTTGATGCTTGTCTAATCCTTCACGATCAACTTTGATGTTTTCAATCATTTCTTGCAAGTTACTAAAACGCTCAGTAGGATGAGTATAGAACTCATCAGTATCGTCATCTTTAACTTGCTGCTCAAAGGCCCAGATCATCTCACCAAGAATCCAATCCCAGCGTTTAAAATGATTGCCGTCAACATCATACTCATCCTGTTTAGGCTCAGCATTGGTACTACGCAGCTCATCAGGCACATCACTATCATCTACTTGTGGAGCACCTTGTTTAGTTGCATTAAGTTGTTTAAGCATTGGTAGGATAATATGGGCTAGTGTATGATCCATAGACCAAGTATCCCACTTGTCGATGCGTACATAGATATGTCTGCTACGACGCTTATCAATCCAATTGCACAATTTATAGAACCAAGTTTCGTGATTTTCATCACCAAAACCGTGTGCAAAGAAATCGCCTAATTTTTGTGCACGATTGGCCCATACACAATCGTCACTATCCTTTTGCCAAAAGATGAGTGCATCTGCTAGCTGATAGGGGCCAAACCAACTTTTGTAAGGGCCAATAATTACTTTCATGCTTGTTCTCTGTTAAATTTATATTCTGGTAATTTTTCACCGTACCCTAGTCCGGATGGACAAGGATAAATATTACAAACAAAACCTACTATTCTATCTAATAACATACCACAACTAGTACAAGTATTAGGTAAATTATTTACACGTTTTACTGGCTGTATAGGCTGTACTCTAAGTGTATTTTTAATTTCCATAACAGCCTCCTCTAAAATATTAAGTCGTTGATTAATTTGTTCTAGATGATCGTTTGTTAAATTAGTTTTCCACATTTTTATTGCTCAATTTTTCTTGTGCTTTAGCACCTTGATGAAATGCTTGTTCTAACCAATAACGCATAGTATCATTATTAAAATTATTGTTAGCGTCAAAAAATTCTTCTAAAAATTTATTACGATTACGTTTACTACCTGGTCCTGGAAATGGTTCATCAAAGTACCATTTAATAAATTCTCTTTGAATAGGAATATTCACTACCAGCTCTCCACATCTGTTATATCTACGCTAGTATCATTCTTTTTACCAAATATACTAAACTTAACGCTTATCATTGGACCTATTCCAGACATATTACTTTCTTCTAGTTCAAATAAGTCTATTTCATGAAAATGATCTGTAATTTCGCATAGCTGTTCGACTTGTTTTCTAGTTAGTTTCATATTATCTCCGCATTGCTGAAATGTCTTTGGCTTCTTGTTCACTAAAAATAGGTACAGCATTTGACTTGTGTAAGGTACCAATACCAATAATATTGGTACCAGTATACATAGTAGTATCTTTTCTAGCACCTATACCACTACCACTGTCACGACTAGGAATATGCTTAGTATCGCGACCTAGTGGAATTTTTGGTAGATTGAGTTTTGTTATAGTACGAGATCTAGTCATTATATATCCAATAAATAAAAATATATTATATAACAATTATAGATTATCGTCAAGATTATTTTTTCGCAATTCTCGTTTAAGAGCCTTGCCTAAAAAACCAATAG
>OGWM01000159.1_pt1 | contig 10760 bp, 10 predicted proteins | sample 1576041 | NCBI WGS metagenome assembly OGWM01 (sample SAMN07581538, study PRJEB24739) | freshwater metagenome | place: Singapore | collected 2015-01
CTTTCCCTACACGCCGCTCTTCCGATCTGTTTCCCAGTCACGATAAGGCAGGGGGAAGAGAGGCCAACAAGCAGTCAACCATCATTCCGACGACAATTCCCACGAGAGAAGGGTAAGGGGTGTGCCAGTCGATGGTCCATCCAAAGAAAGCGCGGTTGATGACCTGCATCAAGATAAGGGCAACGGCAAAGCCGGTGACGAGGCCGAGAAGAATCCCAGTGGTACCGAGATAGGCGGACTCGGTCATGATCGTCCGAAGAATTTGTCCACGGGAGGCGCCTGTGGCTCGGAGGATTCCGATTTCGCGGGTGCGCTCGATTCCAAGGGCGGTGAGGGAGAGGGTGACGCCGAGGGCTGCGACCGCAATGGCTAGAGTGCGGAGAAGAGCGGTGACAGCAAAGGAGCGGTCGAAGATCCGGAGGGCTTCATCCCGAAGTCCGGCCTGTGAGTAGACGAGGAATTCACCACGGGGGCGGAGCTGTTCCCGGAGTGAGTCCCCGACGGTTTTGGGGGAGATACCGGGTTCGAGATGAATAGCGAGGCTGGTCAGGCCTTGGTCTTGAGTCAGACGGCGATAGGTGGAGCGGTCGAGAAGAAGGAGGCCGGACTCGGAGGTGTAGTCCCGGAAGATGGCGGCGACTTGGAGTGGATGAGTTCCTGTGGGAGTGGGGAGGGAGACTGTATCACCGGCTTTGAGTCGGCGACGGCGGGCGAAGTTTTCCGAAATGATGCCGTAGTCGCCCTTTTGGCAAAGTTCGTAGGGATCGCCCGGGAGGGTGGAGAGAAAGGTCAAAGGATTGTAGACGCGAAGGATTTCGAGTCGGCAGGCCGCGAGTTTGGCCGGGGTTCCATCGAGAAAGAGGCGAATTTCACGGTAGGTGCCGACAGCACGAACTCCGGGGGTGGAGAGAGCGAGGGTTTCGGCTTGGGGATCGAGGGGTTCGAGAGCACCAGCGATCAGGTTGGTGGAGGGGGCGATGAAGAGATCGGCTTTGATGCTTTCCCCGATCCACTGGTCGACGGTGGCACGAAAACTGTGAACCATGATGGTGACGCCGATCGCCATGGCGACGGCGACGGAGAGGGCGGCGGCGGCGAGGCCGTGTCGGTGAAGACCGCGGGAAAAGGTGGAGCGGGCAAGGGTCGTGAAGGAGAAGGGCAGAGAGGGAATGAGGGAGAGAAGTCGAGCGAGGGCGGGAGCGAGAAAAGCGGCGGCGAGAAGAATGCTAAGGGCAGCAAGAAATCCGGTTCGGGGAATTCGGGCATAAAGGGCGGTGGCAGAGAAGAGGAGGGCGAGGACAAAGCAGAGAAGTGAGGCGCGGAGGAAGTGGGATTGTGGGGAGGAGGCGCGATCGGCGGAGTTGCCGGGGAGAAGGGCATCGATGGGCGAAACGAGGGAGGCTTGGCGTGCAGGCCACCAGGCGGCGAGGGCTGCGGCAAGAAGGCCCGCGAGCCCGGCGGCGAGGAGACTCCATGGGTTCACCACGATTTCCTGCATGGAGAGAAGAACGTAGTGGGAGGTGACGGTGGAGGCGACCGATTGGAGGAGAGTGCGGGCAACTTGGAGTCCGAGAACAATCCCGAGAGCAGAACCGAGGAGGCCGAGGAGAAGGGATTCTGCGACGAGAAGAAAGACCACGGAGTTTTGGGTGAGTCCGAGAGAGCGGAGAAGGCCAATTTCAGATCGGCGGCGAACCACGTTGGCGGCGACGGTGTTAGTTACGAGAAACATACCGACGACGAGAGCGATGAGAGAGAGGGCAGTGAGGTTGAGTTGGAATGCGCCGAGCATTTTTTCGACTTCTTGGCCGCGGCGTTCGGGGGAACCAGCTCGGGCGTGGGCGGGAAGATGGGGTGAGAGGCGTTCAAGAAGGGAGGAGCGAGCTGCGACAATTTTTCCGGAGGCATCGGGGCGGAGGAGAGCTTCGATGCGGTCGACTTGGCCGAAGAGACCGAAGGCGGACTGGACGGTGGCGATATCGGCGATGGCGAGGTGGTCATCGGCTCCGAGGAGGTCGGGGGAGGGTTCGAGAAGGAAGCGAACTTGGAGGTTGGCTTGATGACCTGCGGAGACAGCACGGAGGGAGTCGCCGGGTTGAAGGTGGAGACGGTTGGCGAGAGAGCGGGTGAGGGCGATGGTGTTGGGTTCGGAAACGAAGGCGATGGCATCGGTAGGGGAGCGGAGGGCGTCTTCGAGGCGGTAGGTCACGAGTTCGCTGTTCGAGAATGGATCGACGCCGATGAGATGAAGGAATTCTCCAGGGTGATTGGGAAGAGAGGCGACGAGGGAGAGTGTGGGGGTGACTTCGCGGACGGCGGGATCGTTCCGAAGGAGAGGGATGAGTTTTTCAGGGAGGCGGAAGCCTTGGCCTTCGATTGTGAAGTCGGGCCGGCCGGCAACGAGGTCGAGAGAGGCACGGAACGAGCGGAGGGCGGTTTCATTGACGGTTTGAATCGCGACGATGGCGGCGACCCCGACGGCGAGAGCGAGGAGGTTGAGGAGAGAGAGAGTTTTGTGGCGGAAAAAATCGCGCCCCCCATGGGAGAGGAAAACGCGGAGAGTGGAGAACCAGTTCAAGATCAGGAGTGGATGCGACCGTCGACGAGGGGGATGCGACGATCGGCTTTGTTGGCGATTTCTTCGCTGTGGGTAACGAGTACAACAGTTGTTTTTTCGCGGCGGGCGAGTTGGGTGATCAGATCGATGACCATCGTGCTGGAGGCGGAGTCGAGATTGCCGGTGGGCTCGTCGGCGAGAAGAATAGAGGGTTGGTGGATCAGGGCACGGGCGAGGGCGGCGCGTTGGAGTTGGCCTCCAGAAAGTTGATGAGGCCGGTGATGGGAGCGATCGCTAAGGCCGACGGTGGTGAGAAGCTCACGGGCACGGGTATGGGCTGAGGCGTTCACCCGGCCGGAGAGCAGGAGGGGGAGAAGAACGTTTTCCTCAACCGTAAGAGTGGGGAGGAGGTGGAAGAATTGGAAAACGAAGCCGATTCTGAGTCGTCGGAGGGCGGTCAGTTTGTCGTCGTTAAGGGAGTGGAGGGGATGTCCTTCGAGATAGGCTTGGCCAGAAGTGGGGGTGTCGAGAGCTCCGAGGATATGGAGGAGAGTGCTTTTTCCGCAGCCGCTGGGGCCGGTGATGGCGACGATTTCGCCTGGGAGGATTTTTAGAGTGATGCCACGCAAGGCATCCACGCGGGCCTCGCCTGATTCGTATGATTTATGAAGATCGCGTGTTTCGAGCATAAAAAGAGAGCTCTACGTGATAAGTGAATAAATTTTGAAGAAAGCCATAAAGCAAAAAGATAAACAAACTTTATATCACTGACTATCAGTCAGTTCAAAAAAGCCATGTGATATGTTAATAAGTTGGGAAGGATCCGTATTTTCAGTGGGGGTGCTATAACGAACCGTGGTGTGGCCCGATATCAGGATTCAGGCTTGGTGGCGGGGGCTGTAGTTAAAAAGCCCAAGTGACCGAGAGGGTGGGGCCGATAGAGTCGAGACCGACATTTTCATGGTCCGGCTCGGAGAGGCCGCCGTTGGAGATGTGTTGGTAAAGGATGCCTAGGTTGACCGAGAGTTGTTGCATGACGGGAATCCGAACGCCTGTTCCGACGGTGAAACTGAAGCAGAAGTCTTGTCCTTGGGAGTTGGGTGCGCCCGTGGCATCGGTGAACATGAAGCCGACCCTTGATTCGAGATAAGGGACAACGGGCCATCCTTCTTGGATAAAGTTGTATCGCGGGCCGAAGAGTCCACCGGTGAACCAGGGGTTCGGACCATGGATTACTGGGGCGTACATTCCGCTGAAGAGGAATTCGGTGTTACCGCGGTTCCATCCCTCATTTCCGATTTCGTCCAACTGCCAGCCCACCGTGATGAGTTGGGGGAGGTAGCGGTAATTGTTGGAGTTATTGATTGAGAAGAGGCCTGCCGTCTCTGCCGATAGGCTGACCACATCCTCGCCGAAAAGAGAGTTTTGGATCGAATCGGTGTCGGTGATTTGCGTGGAGGAGGCGGTGGTGGACTCCTTAACGGCCACACCAGACCAACAACTTGTTATTAATGACCAAGAAGTCACTAAAAAAAGAGCCAAAACTAATGAAGTTTTGCCTCCAGATTTGCGTCTTAAAGTGATCATGGGTAGTAGCATAGATGTAATAAATTGTGCGATCTATCTTGTTTTTAGGCACGATTTTTCTGTTTGGGAATAACTTTCTATCTATATAAGTATAAAAACCATGAAACAGATCTGGGTCACAGGAGGGGGAGGGTTTATCGGGTCGAATCTCGTCCTACGGCTACAGGAGGAGTTTCCGGGGGCCTCTTTGACGGTTTTGGATGATTTTCGGAGTGGGTCCTTTTTGAATTTGGAGGGGTACCGAGGGGATTTCGTGGCGGCGGACATTTCTCGATTGGACTGGGAGGCTGAATTTCGGGGTAAAAGGCCGGATGCGATGTTTCATTTGGCCTCGATTACCGACACGACGTTGCAGGATCAGAAGATCCAAACTCATGACAACGTGGAGGGATTTCGGAGGTTGCTGGAGTATCTTCGGCCTGAAAAAACTCCGATTGTGTACGCGACGAGTGCGGCGACATATGGGATCCGCGCGGGGGTGAATCGGGTGGGGGATCCGCTAGCACCAGCCAACGCGTACGCATTCTCCAAAGTGCAGTTGGAAAATCTGGCGCGAAAAGTTTTGGAGGAGGAGCCTTCGTGGAAAATCGGGGGGTTGCGTTACTTTAATGTGTACGGACCGCGCGAAGGGCATAAAGGGGTGCCGGCAAGCATGGCGTGGCATTTGGCGGGCCAGATGCTGTTGGGGAAACGTCCAAGAATTTTCAAGAGCGGTGAGCAGAAGCGGGATTTCGTATATGTGAAGGACATTGTGGCGTTCACGATTGCCGCGATGAAATCGGGAAAATCTGGGGTTTGGAACGCGGGGTCGGGACAACCGAGAAGTTTTAACGAAATGGTGGAGGGATTAAACGGGGTATTGGGGACAAAGTTGAAGCCGCAGTATTTCGAATGTCCGTATCCTTTCTACCAACCCCATACAGAGGCGGATATGTCGGCGACGAAGAGGGATTTGGGGATTCAGCCCAAATATACTCTGGAGCAGGGACTGAAGGATTACTTTGATTCGGGATGGCTGACACGTGGACGGGGCGCCAAGAAAAAGAAAAAGTAAGCCTTCTGTTTTTGGGAAGGCTCTGTCCTCCCTTTGATTTTGTTTTTCCGCTAGGGTTCGGGGATGGCGTCGAATTTACCCATCGAGGAGATCCGGGAGAAGTTGGGAAAGGCGTTGCGTTTAGGGACAAAGCGAATTGTGATCGAAGCACCGACGGGTTCTGGAAAATCGACTCAGATTCCGCAAATGCTGTTGGAGGGAGGTTTTTTGGGGGAGAGGGGGCAGGCGGTCATTTTGCAGCCGAGGAGAATTGCGGCGCGAATGTTGGCCAAACGGGTGGCGGAAGAGCGGGGGACAGAGTTGGGGAAAGAGGTGGGATATACGATTCGGTTGGACGATCAAACCTCGAAGGAGACGCGAATCCGTTTTGTCACCGAGGGGGTGTTGGTCAGACAAATGATCTCGAGGCCAAAGTTGGAAGGGGTCCAGGCGGTGATCTGTGATGAGTTTCACGAGAGGCATTTGTACGGAGATTTGACGTTGGGGAGAATTTTGGATCTGCAAGAAGCCGGAAGGCCGGATCTGATTCTGATTGTGATGTCGGCAACTCTGGAGACCGAGAAGTTGGCGGAACGGATCGGGGCGGAGGTGTTGCGTTCGGAAGGAAGAACATATCCGGTGGAGATTGAATATTTGAAGCATCGGGAGGATCTGAGTGGATCGGGGGCGGCGGATGTGGCGGCGAGAGAGGCGGAGCGTTTGATCCGCGCGGGAAAAGGGGACGTCTTGGTTTTTCTTCCAGGGGGATATGAGATCAGTCGGGCGAGAAGGGATTTGGAAGCGAGGTTCGGTCGATCCGAAGCGGTGGTTTTGCCGTTACACGGTGAGATGTCGCCGAAGGATCAGGATGCGGCTTTGCAGAAGTATGATCGACCGAAGGTGGTGGTGGCCACGAATGTGGCAGAGACCTCGTTGACGTTGGATGGGGTCAAGGCGGTGGTGGATTGTGGGTTGGCTCGGATGGCGAAGTACGATCCGAGGCGTGGGTTGGAGACGTTGCTGGTGGAGAGGATCAGTCATGCCTCGGCGGCGCAGCGGGCAGGGAGAGCAGGTCGGACCTCGCCCGGGATTTGTGTGAGATTGGAAACGGAGATGGATTGGTCGAAACGGGCGAAGGTGGAGGAGCCGGAGATCCGAAAGTTAGATTTGGCAGAGGTGGCCTTGGTTTTGGCAGCAGCGGGAGCAGGGAGGTTGCGAGATTTTCGTTGGGTGGATGCACCAGAGGAGAATTCCGTGGTAAGGGCAGAGAAGTTGCTGGCCGATTTGGGAGCGACAAAAGGGGTGGGCGGGGAGTTGACGGATACGGGAAAAAAAATGGCGGGTTGGCCTGTTCATCCGCGATTGGCCCGGATGTTGATGGAAGCCGGGGCGCTGGGGTGTCTGCGAGGGGCAACGGGAATTGCGGCTCTTCTATCGGGACGGCCTTTGTTGCAAAGGATGGCGGGACGAAAGGGGGAGGGGGCGGAAATTTTATGGGAAGGGGAAGAGGAGAGTGATCTGTTTGTATGGTTAAGGGCGTTGCGGTTTGCGGAGAGGGAGAAGTTTCACCCCGGGGCGTGCGGGAGGATGGGAATTCATGGGGGTGCGGCGAGGGAAGCGGCGGCAGTTCGGGACCGGTTGTTGAGCGTTTCTGTCGGGATGGGGCTGAAGGTGGAGGAGACTGCGGCGACAGGGGAAAAGTTGAGGAAGTGTGTCTTAGCGGGATTTTCCGATCATCTGGGCAGGAGATTGGACGGGGGGACGTTACGGTGTCGTTTGTCGGGAGGTCGTGGGGGGACGATTGCGCGGGAAAGTGTGGTGCGGGATCGGCCTTTGATTCTCGCTGCGGAGATGAAGGAGATTGGAAGGACGGATGGGGATGTAGAGGTGATTCTGGGGTTGGTAACGGCTGTGGAGGAGAGCTGGTTGCGGGAGATGTTTCCGGAGGATTTTTCGGAGCGAAGTGATCTGGTTTTTGAGGAGAACGGCAGAAAGGTTTGCCAAGTGGAGCAGAAACGGTTTCGGGATCTGGTCTTAGAGGAAAAAAAGCGGGATGTGGAGGCGGGGTCGGAGACAGCGGCGGTTTTGGCGCAAGCGGTATTGGAGAAGAAGTGTGTTTGGCCGGGATGGAGTGCAGAAGCGGATGGATTGTTAGAGCGATTGGAAGTCGTGAGGCGTTGGGCAGCACAAGAGGAGTGGCCGGAGTGGGACGAGGATGCGAAGAGGCTCGTTTTAGAGATGCAGTGCGAGGGGTGTCTGACTTGGCGACAGGCGAACGAGAGAAGTGCGCTGGAGTCGATCCAAGCGTGGCTGGGTAAAGAGAGGATGAAGAGGTTGGAGGGGTTGGCGCCGGATAGGATTGGAATGCCCGGAGGAAAGTTTTTGAAGGTTCAGTATGGAAAGGGAAGGGAGCCGTTGGTATCGGGCAGGATTCAGGAGTTGTACGGGTTGGAGAAGACGCCGCGGATTGGGGATGGAAAGGTGGAGGTCACAGTCGAAATATTAGGTCCGAATCGGAGGCCATTGCAGGTGACGAGGGACTTGGGATCGTTTTGGAAAGAGACGTATCCGAAGTTGAAGCCCGAGTTGGCGAGAAAGTATCCGAAGCACGATTGGCGCTGAGGATTTAGGGGGGGGTAGGAGCGTTTGTTTTTGCAGACGGAGGTTGAGGAGGAGCGGGAGGAGCAGAGGAGTCCTTCGGAGCGGGGCGGGAGGTGGTCGCTTGGAGGACGGCCGCTTGATCGGCCGCGGTGGCTTCGGGGCGTGGATTCGCCGGGGGTTGGGCGGCGGCTTTGGCCACTGCGGCAGCGAGTTGTTCAGCTTCGACGGAATCTTTGTAGGCCTGGAGGGCGGGAGGAAGCTCGGAAATTCCTTCGCCTGAAGCAAAGGAGAGGGCGCGGTCTCCCAATCCGATTCCCCGATTTGCTTCGGGAAACTCTTGGGCGATTTTTTCATACATTTCGAGAGCAGATTTCGTTTTTTCGTCGCGACGGAAAATCTCGGCAAGTTTCATCATGATGCGGAGGCGGTCTCGGCCCTCTTTTTCGCCCATGAGATCGAGGTCCTCTTCATAAAGGTGGGTGGCGTCTTTCTTCTCGTTCAGATCCCGGTAGATATCGGCGCTGCCTTCCAGGATGATTTTATTTTTTGGAAAGTCCTCGAGGAGCTGGTTGACGGCTGTCCGGGTTTCGGAGATGGAGCCGGAGTTAGCGAGGAGGCGAGCTTTGCGAAGTCTGAGCCACGGGAGGTTGGGGGATTTTGCAGTTTGAGCGGAATCGAGGTTTTCGTAAAAGTTGCGGGGGAAGGGTCGATAGAGGGGGTCGCCGACAAAGGTGACCATCCAAGAGAGGGCGATCTGGGACTGGTAGGCGGATTCAGCGAAGGTGAGACCGGAGAGGAGGCCACTGACAAAGAGGCTGATATCCGGGGTGAAGCGGAGATACGGTTCATAGACGGCGCCCATCGTGGCAGTGACGCCGTGGGTGAGGAGTGGGCCGACCCAGTTTTTTGTTTCGGAGCGAACAGTGTCGGCGCTGAAGGAGTGGATATGGTAGGCGATGGCGCCTTTACGGAAACGGGTGTTGGGAAGTTCGAAGGGGCCTTCGAAGTTCCATGTGTACCAACCTGCGTAGAATGCGATTTGGTCCCAAGGGGTCCATTTCGATGCGACTTCGGGTTTTCGATCGATTTCGATATCAAATCCGCGTGCCTGAAAGAGGACAGCGGCTTGCTCGATCCAATCGTCTCCCATGCGGTAGGGGTCATCTTTTTTCTCGATGGTGCGGATATCAAAGAACGCGCGACCGGTGAGCTCCGTCTTTTCGGTTTCGACGGCGTCCTGAATCATGCGGCGGACAATTTCTGGGGTGGGACCATCGAGACGGGTCACGAGGATGAGGTAGTTTGCGAAAAACTGTCCAAAGGGGCGGATCCGTTTGTCGGCGAAGTAAGGGTTGGAGACGAGGCCGTAGGTGGGGAGTCCCCGGAGGGGGAGGAGGGCGAGTTCGGAATCGACGGCGGCAGCGTTCGGACGGAGCTGGGACATGAGGGCTTCGGGGGCAACGACGGTTGGGTCCTCGGCAATTTTGAGCGGAACGCCTCGCATGAGAACCATGATCCAGATCGGATTTTCTTGCGATTGTTGGACAGGGAGATTGTCGGGTAGGCCGAGGATAGGGTTAGGAAGGATGGTTTCGCTGCGTTTCAGCCATCCGCGGGACACGAAGATTTCGTCGAGGGGCTGGCGGATTTTGGTTTCGAAGTCGAGGCGGGTAATTTCTTCCGTGATGGGGCAATCGATTCCGAGGAGGCGGTCAGGCGGGATGGAGCGGGCTTTGGCATACGTTTCCGCGAGGGATTGGGAATCGGGGTCGGCTCGGTTGTAAACAACGACGGTATGTGCAGCGAGGTCAGGGGCTTGTGAGTCGGCAGGGGAAATGGGTTCCGCCCTTGCTGAAAGAGGAAGGGAGATGAAAAGAAGGATTGGAAGAAGGGCGAAACGGCGAGGCATAGCGGAAGAGTAGAGGAAAAGGGATTGGGAGAGAAGATTACAGGCTGAGTTGCAATGAGTCGTAGGCGAGACGGATGGACGTGGGGAGAGTGGCATCCCGTTCGGCGTGGAGGGTTTGGTGGGTGAGGTGAGTGAGCCAGGTTTGGCCTGCTTGGACATCTTGGGAGATCTCGATGGCTTGGGAGATGGTGAGGTGGGTGGGGTGGGGTTCCTCGCGAAGTCCGTCGATGATCAGGATGGGGATACGGCGGATGAGATCGCGAATGGTTGTGGGAACGGCAGCGCAATCGGGCAGGTAGGCGGCACGAGGTTTGCCATCGCGGTCGATACGGAAGCCGGTGGTGGTGATGGAGCCGTGGGGAACGGGAAGGGGAGTAAAGGTCAGAGGTCCAAGAGAAAAGGGAGCGGTGATGGAATGAGGTTCGGGACAAACGTAGGCGGGGCTCCGTTCTTTGATGTTGAAGGCGTAGTCGAAGGCTTTTTCCAACCGGGAGAGAGTGAATGGATCGGCATAGATGGGTATGCGGTTTCCGTTTTTCACGGAGTAGGTTCGAAGATCATCGAAGCCGGCGATATGGTCGGCATGGCTGTGGGTATACAGGACGGCATCAAGTCGCGGGATGCCAGCGCGAAGGGCTTGAGAGCGGAAATCGGGCGAGGTGTCGATGACGATGCTGAGAGGGCCGTCCTCAATCCAAACGGAGGAGCGGAAGCGTTGGTCGCGTGGGTCGGCGGAGGTACAGACGCGACAGGAGCAGGCGAGAAGGGGTACCCCTTGGGAGGTTCCGGTGCCCAAAAAGGTCAGACGCATAGATTCTGATAGCGCTGGGCATGGCAGGTGGCGACCTTCCTTTGACCTTTTGGTAAGGAGAGAGAGGAAGATTTTCGCTATCTTCCCGGAGTCTTCTGCTATCTATGTAGAATCATGCTAAGGCGATTACGGATTCAGAATGGGCGTCTGTCGGTAATCTTATTGAGCAAGAGGAGACAAGTGAGGGAAAAAAAATCAGTAGGCTTTGGTCTACTGTAGTTGAAGAAAAATTTAAAATTAAACCACAGATAATAATTAAGAT
>OGWM01000160.1_pt1 | contig 10711 bp, 12 predicted proteins | sample 1576041 | NCBI WGS metagenome assembly OGWM01 (sample SAMN07581538, study PRJEB24739) | freshwater metagenome | place: Singapore | collected 2015-01
TTTTAAAAGAAAATGGTGAACAGATCAGAATAGAAAATCCTGCTTTGTATAAATCTATAAGCGGAAAAACTTTAGCATCAGAAACATCTAAACCAGAAGAGGTTAAAGAAAAAAAATCTTATGATGAATTAGATGAATATCAGAAAATCAGAGATGCGCAGAGAAAAGCTGAACTTGAAAAAGCTAGAGCAAAGTTAAAAAAGAATGAAGTTAAAATTAACTTTGTTAGGCCACAAAAAGATTGGTCAGTATATGGAGGCTGGGTAAATGCTCATGAACCTTATTACAAAGGTAAGCTTGGTTATACGCAAGCCTGGAGAACGGAAAAGCCAGAAAGGGAATATTATTGATGGTTTGAGAGAATCAGATTAGAGTGATGCTTACTAATAAGGCGAACTTTGTAATGGGAAGCTGTATTTAGTGAGTGTCCTCTATCTCTCTTTAGCATTTTCCCTAAATTTTTATGACTGAAATTGTAATTATTATTACTTGTGCAGTTGTGGTTGCATTTATTGCTTATAATTTTTTTAAAAGCAAAAATGGTGGCGACAATAATTTATTAAGCTCACAGCTTGCAGATTTAATTGTTCGTTTTTCTAAAGTTGAAGAGGCGACAAAAAATATCTCAAGCACTCAAACATCCATTGATAGTACCTTTAAGAACTTTCAGAGCATGCTGGATGACAGACAAGAAAGAGGAGCTTTTTCTGAAATGGAACTTGAGAAATTATTAAAAGACAGACTTCCTTCACAGTATTTAAAATTTCAATACACTTTAAGTAATAATAAGAGGGTAGATTGTTTAATTGATTTAGGTGAAAATTCACAAAAGATTGGAATCGATTCAAAGTTTGTTCTTGATAATTATAAATATCTTCGCTCTGCTAAAACTGAAGAAGAAATTAAAAAGTTTAAGAAATTATTTGAAGAAGATGTTCTTAATAATGTTAAGAAAATATCAAACGATTACATTATAGCAGGCGAAACCACTCCCCACGCCATCATGTTCGTAAGATCGGAAGCTGTTTATAGAGAAATTAGCGACAGTAATTTAATTTCTAAAGGGTTAGAAAAAAATGTTTTGATAGTTTCGCCTTCATTACTTTGGGGACTATTAAATACTTTACGGATGTTTTTAAAAGACTCTGAGATGAGCAAGAAAGCTCAAGTGATTATTAAGGAAATTGGTGTGATTGGCAAAGATATAAGCCGTTTAGTTGAGAGGGTTGCTGATGTTGAAAATCGTTTTAATCAAGTCAGTGAACAATTTAGAGGCATTAAAGTTTCAGCAGATAAAATTCAAAGCAGAGCTGAAAAGATCCAAGAATTAGAGTCTAAGGATGAGATTACTAAATGAACTACGTTTTTTATGACTTTGAAACATCGGGTAGATCCAGTTCTTGGGATCAGATTATTGAAGTTGGCGCTGTTTTAGTAAATGATGATTTTCAAGTTTTAGCAGATCCACTTAATATTCGATGTTCCTTAAAACCTGGTCTTGTTCCAGAGCCTTATGCATTAATTGTAAATAACACCACCCCACAAATACTTCGTAAAACAAATTTATCTCACTATGGAATGATTTCACAAATGTATGAGCAATTTTCTAAGTGGTCGCCTGCAATCTTTGTTGGATATAATTCAATTTCTTTTGACGAAGAATTCTTGAGAAAAAGTTTATTTAAAACTTTAAATGAACCATATCTGACTCAATATAGCGGAAATAAGAGGGGTGATATTTTAGGTCTTATTCGTACAGCGCATTTGTATTATCCAAATTGTATTAAAACTCCAATGAGTGATAAGGGGAATGCTGTATTTAAATTAGATGAATTGACGGAGATGAATGGAATTAAACATGATCAAGCACACACCGCTTTATCCGATGTCATGGCAACCATTGAGATTGCAAAAATTATAAAAAATAAAGCTCCATCTGTTTGGAAGGCAAGTTTGATGACTACAAGTAAGACGGAAGTAAATTCCATTGTTGAGAAAGAAAAGATATTTTGCGTGAATGAATACTTTTATGGCAAAGCTCGTCCTTTTGTTGTCACCTTTGTTTGCTTTCATCCAAAGTATAACTGGCCGCAGTGTTTTGATTTAAAATCTGATCCAAGCATTTATTTAAAAATGCCTTATGCGCAGTTGAAGGAAGAGTTAAAGAAAAGTCCTAAAGTTATTCGCAGCATCAAAAATAACAAACACCCAGTCATAATGAGTCCAAATTATGCAGTTAATTTTGAAGGATATAAACAATTAGGAAGTGAAAAATTATTAGAGCGAGCGAATATGATTCAATCGAATAAAGAATTTAAAGATAGAGTTGCTAAAATTTTAACTGAAGAGGCTGATGAGAAAGAAGCTTTAGATTCGCAGGTAGGTCTTATGGCGGAGGAGAGTATTTATGCAGGCGGATTTGCAAAACCTGAAGATCAAAAGATGATGGTTGATTTTCATAAATCCGATTGGAAGGGAAAACTTCATTTAAGTGAAAAGTTTTCTGATGAAAGATTTTCTTATTTTGCAAAACGATTAATCTATGAAGAAAATCCTGAGGTGTTAGGTAAAGAAGAGTATAAGAAAATACATCGCGCCATTGCAGGTCAAATTTTAAGCACCAATGATGAAAAGTGGAATACCGTTCCAAAAGCTTTTAAAGATATTGATGATTTAAGAGTGAAATATGATGAATTGAAGGATGAAAAAACCTTAGCCATGCTTGATGATTTAAGCGAATATATTGAGGAAATTCAGAAAAAATACGAGGCAGCTTAAAGGTTTTAGATGATATTTAAAGATTTAAAAATTAAAAGCAAAGACATCACTCCAAAACATATCTTTGAAAAACGAAGATTATTATTAAAGAGCGGAGCCTTAGGTTTATTAGCGTTAAATTTATCTCTAACAGATGTTGTTGCAGAGGCTAAATCTGAAAAACTTGCCTCTAAATTTAATCAAAAATATTCAACCAATGAAAAGAAAACCTCTTTTAAAGATGCAACGAGTTATAATAATTTTTATGAGTTTGGTATGGATAAAGATGATCCCGCTCGCTATAGCAAAAGTTTAATCACTCGACCTTGGACTGTTAGCGTTGAAGGGTTAGTGCAAAAACCTCAAGTGTTTGATTTTGACAGTTTAATAAAACTTTCTGCTTTGGAGGAGAGAGTTTATCGAATGCGCTGCGTTGAGGGATGGAGTATGGTTATTCCTTGGAATGGTTTTTCATTATCAAATTTATTAAATAAAGTAGAACCTTTAGCTAGTGCAAAATATGTTGAGTTTGTAACTCTTGCAGATCCAAAACAAATGCCAGGATTAAGTTCAACGGTTATTGCTTGGCCTTATTTAGAAGGACTTCGTTTAGATGAGGCGATGAATCCTTTAACGCTTTTAACCTTTGGAATGTACGGAGAAGTTTTGCCAAATCAAAATGGTGCACCTGTTCGAATTGTAGTTCCTTGGAAGTATGGATTTAAAAGTGCAAAGTCTATAGTTAAAATAAGATTAACTGATAAAGAACCTGTCACCAGTTGGCATCGAACAGCACCCATGGAGTATGGTTTTTATTCCAATGTAAATCCAAATGTTTCTCATCCTCGTTGGTCTCAATCTACTGAGCGTAGAATTGATGGTCGCAATGTTTTCTCATCTAAAATTAAAACAGAAATGTTTAATGGTTATGGAGAACATGTTGCAGGGCTTTATGCAGGCATGGATCTTAGAAAATTTTATTAATTCATAATGAATATCAATTTATCAAAGCGCATTGTTTTTGTGCTTGGATTAATTCCTTTGGTTCGATTATTTGTTTTAGGATTTTTAGATCAATTAACAGCAAACCCTATTGAATTTATCACTAGATCGACAGGCACTTGGACGATTACTTTTTTGTGCTTAACACTTGCTATGAGTCCGCTTCGTTGGATCACTGGTTTTTCTTGGTGGGTGCAGTTTCGAAAAACTTTAGGTTTATTTACTTTCTTTTATGGATTTTTGCATTTTACTATTTGGTATTGGTTAGATCATGATTTTAATTTTGTAGCGATGATCAGTGATGTGATTAAAAGACCTTTTATTACTGCTGGTTTTATTGCCTTTGTTATTATGAGTTTACTTGCATTAACTTCTAATCAAAGAGCGATGCGTTTGCTTGGGGGAAAGTGGAAAATGCTTCACCGCTTTATATATTTAATAGCCATTTTAGCCATTATTCACTACTTCTGGCATAAGGAGGGGAAAAGGGATTTTGTAGTGGTTTACACTTATACAGGGATTATATTTTTTCTATTATTTATTCGCATCCCTTTAATAAAAAGATTAATTACAAAATAAAGTTAAGTAGTCTAGTTGACAATTAAAGTATGGTTATTATGTTAAACTCATAACAACTCAAGAGATTCTATGCCAACCATTAAAGTAACCGATGAAACCTTCGATCAAGTCGTATTAAAAAGCGATAAACCCTTTGTACAAAGATTCACAGCGGAATGGTGTGGCCCCTGTAAAATGATAGCTCCTCTACTTGAGGAATTGTCCGTTGAACTTGGTGATAAAGTTTCATTTGGTAGTCATAACATTGATGATGAACCCAACACTCCGACCCGCTTTGGTGTGAGAGGTATCCCCACAATGATTTTGTTTAAAGGTGGAAAAGCAATTGATACAAAAGTTGGCGCTTCTTCTAAACAACAAATCAAAGATTGGATTTTATCTAAAATCTAATTAAGATTTAAAACTTCACCCATTAAGTACAGCGATCCGGTAATGATGATGATGGCGTTTGGATCTTCATTTGCAATCTCATGAAGTGCTTCTGTTATTCCTTTTGAGGTATTTGCTTTGATACCAAATTCATTTGCAACCTTTGCTAAAACTTTTGGATCTTGCGAATTGTCCTGATTTGGAATTGCAATCGTTTTAAGGGCGGTGATGGTGGATGAGAAATGTTTTAAAAATACTTTTGCATCTTTAGTATTTAACATACCAAGGATCATATAAATTTTTTTATTTTTTAAAGTATCTAAAAATTTATGAACGGCTTCTGCTGCAGCTTCATTATGTGCACCATCTAGATACAGTTGATTGTTTGGATTAATATATTCAAGTAACTTTCCTTTTGTAATTTTCTCTAATCGTGCTCGGTGTTTTGTATTTTTTAAGGCTTGATTGAGTTTGTTTATATCAAGTTTTTTTAATATCTTTTGTGCTGCTGCAATGGCGGTGCCTGCATTAATGAGTTGATGATCACCATTTAGGGAGGGTAAATCTAGATCAAATAGAGATTGGTCATCTTGATAGATAAATCTTCCATTTTCTTTACTTACCTGAAAATCTTCACCAAAGATAAATCTTGGTGAATTATTATTTTCTGTTTCTTTATCAATTTGCTTTAAAACGGTTGAGGATTGTTTTGCTACAATAATGTTAGTATCTTGTTTTAAAATCCCACACTTCTCTTTTGTAATTTTCTCCAACGTATCTCCTAAAAACTCCATGTGATCGTAGCTGATAGGGGTTATGATTTGTGCAATGGGGTTATTAATAACAGCTGTGGTATCTAGTCTTCCACCAAGACCGCATTCTAAAATTGTATAATCTGCGGGTTGTTTTAAAAAGGCAAGATAGGTTGCAGAAGTGGTTGCCTCAAAAAAAGTTAAACTGATGTTGTTTTTTTGGATGGTTTCCATGGTCTCTTTTAAGACTTCATTGAGTAATTCATCGCTAATTTCTTTATCTTTTAAGAGGATCCGTTCGTTAAATCGTTGCAGATGTGGTGAGACATACATGTTTACAGATTTGCCGTGATGCTCAAGGATGGATTTTAAAAATGCACAAGTGGAACCTTTACCTTTAGTGCCAACACAATTGATAACGTTTTTTAATTTATCTTGAGGATTATTAAGTTTTTGAAGAAGAATTTTTATTCGATCTAAGGATAAATCTATTTTTTTAGGATGGAGGCTGAGTAATTGATCCAAGAGGGCTTTGTTGTTGCTCGCTGATGGTATTTGAGTCACTTAGAAAGACCTTATTTTTATTTGTAAGTTGCGATATTAAAGTACTTATCACTTTTGGTAAATCTTTTCTTTCTACCACTAAATCAATTTGACCTTTCTCTTGTAAATATTCTGCTGTTTGAAATTCTGGGGGAAGTTCTTCTCTAACGGTTTCTCTAATCACTCTTGCTCCTGCAAATGCTATGAGCGCTTTTGGTTCTGCAATATTAATATCTCCTAATAAAGCAATGGATGCTGTGGTTCCACCGGTTGTTGGATCAAGACAAACTGAAATGAATGGAAGTTTTTCTTGCTTTAATGAATTAATCGCTGCAATCATTCTTGGCATTTGCATGAGCGAAAAATTAGACTCTTGCATTCGCATTCCACCACTTGTTGAAAAAAACACATAGGCAAGTTTATTGGCATAAGCAAATTCAGCGCCTGCAACAAATGCTTCCCCTGCAGCTCGGCCAACGGATCCCCCCATAAAATTAAAATTCATAGCACCTGCAACGAGATAAACATTATTTACTTTTCCTGTTGCAAGCATCACCGAGTCATGTTGACCTGTTTCTTCTCTAGCTTGCTTTAATCGCATGCTATAACTTTTTGAATCTGTAAATAAAAGAGGATCATCGATGGCGGGTAGCATGGGTGATATTTCTTGATATTGTCCTTGATCAAATAAAATTTGAAAGCGCTCTTTTGGATCAATGCGGTGATGTTTGTTACATTTATTACAAACGTATAAATTTTCCTTTAGGTCTTGCTTGTAGAGAACGGCACCACAAGAACAATTTTCCCACAACTTTCCTTCTGGACCAATTTTTACACGGAATAAATTTTTGATCTTAGGTTTAATTCGTTTAAATTTATCGGTAATCCAGTTCATTGTATTTTAGATCTTAGAGATTTTACTATTTTGTTAAGTAATTTTACAGGACTCTTCTTTGCTTTTAATGAGTCCGTAATTCCTTTACATAATTGACTCCCTACCACTAAGCCATCTGCAGCTTTTAAAGATTTAATAGTTTTTTCTGTTATTCCAAATCCAATGACGATGTTTTTATCTTTATTAATTTTTTTTATTTTAAAATAATTATTTAATATTTTCTTCGGTGTGACTTTTAGTTTCCCACCCGTGGTTGATAACATGGAAATGTAATAAATCATGTCGTGCGAGTGTTTTATAATCTGTTTCATTCGCTCATTTGATGTTGTTGGAGCGATAAGCTGTACAAAACTGATGTGATATTTTTTACATTTTTCAGCAAAATTTTTATTTTCTGGAAAGGGTAGATCCACCACAATAAGCCCATCCACACTTGCGTTTTTGCATCTTTGTAAGAATTTATTTTCACCGTATTGAAGGATTTGATTGTAATAGCCCATCAAGATGGTCGGTTTTGAAAGTTCTGTTTTTTTAAAATTTTTAACAATTTCAAATACATCATTTAATTTTATTCCGTTCTTTAAAGCGCGATATGAACTGTTTTGAATTTGTTTACCATCTGCAACAGGAGTGTTGTGCGGTATTCCAATTTCACAAATATCGACATGAGGTGAAATTGATTTTAAAATATCTAAAGTCATTTTTTTGTTACTATCACCTGCAACAATATAGGTGAGAAGAGCTGGTCTTTGTTCTAATTTACAATTTTCAAAAGCGAGTGTGATGTTTTCATTAATCATGATTTTTACCAAGTCGCTTTGTTAAAATTAATTCATCTTTTTTTGCATCCCCGCAAGAATTTACAACGATGATGGTATCTTTACTTAATTTTGGTGCAAGTTTGATAGCTTCTGCAAAGGCATGGGATGGTTCAAGGGAAGGTCTAATCTTTTCCATACTTGCAACTAATTTATAAGCAGCTAATGCTTCTTCATCGGAGGCAGAGGTGTAGCGTGCTCTTTTTGCATCTTTTAAAAAACAATGAAGAGGGGAGACACCTGGATAATCTAAACCTGCACTGATAGATCGTGTCTCGCTAATTTGCCCTTCTTTATCTTGCACCACATATTGAGCGGCGCCATGTAAAATTCCAATTTTGGATTTATTCGTAAGAGGGGCTGCATGCAGTCTACTATTATTAGGTCCTCCTGCTTCAACACCAATAAACTCAACTTGAGATTTATTGTAATCCATAAATGAATTCCAAAAACCAATTGCAGAAGATCCACCGCCCACACAATTAATTAATTTTAATTTCTTTGGAACTTTTCCAAATTCTTTTTTAATTTGAACAATAAGTTCCCTTGAAATTTGTGCGGTACTCCATGCACAAATTTTAACGAATATATTAGGTCCTACCGTTGAGCCAACACACATATGGGTGGTGTCGCAATTTGAAACCCAGTAACGCATACATTCTGAAACCGCATCCACTAATGTTTTGCTGCCAGAATCTACCGGGACAATCTCTGCACCATTTGCGCGGATGGCATCACAATTTGGTTTTTGGCGTGCCATGTCTTTAGTGCCCATAAATATTTTACATTTAAGTCCAAATTTTTTAGCAGCCATGGAAAGCATTTTTCCAGCATACCCTGCGCCTGTATCGCCAATGATATATTTTTTACCTGCGTGTTTACAAATAAGTGCGTGAACAATTGCATTATAAATTTTATGCGCTCCACCTTTTGCCTCACTTACAACTTTTGCATAAATTTGAGCACCGCCTAATTGATGGGATAAGTTATAAAGTTTTATAAATGAAGTAGGGGTACCTACGTAGTTTTTAAAATAATAGTCTCGTTCTTTGATAAATTTTTTGTCTCTTCTTAATTTATTAAAGAGTTTTGTAAGATCTTCGATGGGTTTTTTAAGCGTTTCAGGAACATAGTTACCGCCAAATTTGCCAGCATATAAATAGTTTTTATCATGCTGATCGATGACGGGTTTTCCTTTTTGTATTCTAATCATGATTTAACTTTATCTAAAAATTCTATAATTTTTTCATTACTTTTTACACCAAGGCTACTTTCTACCCCTGCTGATACATCAACACCAGTAGGATTGTACTTTAAAATTTCATCCACATTATGAATATTTATAGAGCCAGCAATTAAATAAGGTTTTGTTATTTTAAGTTTTGATAAAATTTTCCAGTCAAACTTTGCAGTTTTTTCCATAGCAGGACTGTCAAAGATTAACATATCCACTTCATCTTCAAATTGAGAAAACGTTCTTGCACTTGCTTCATCGGATACTCGAATGGCTTTAATAATTTCTTTATTAAATTTTTGTTTTAATTCTTTAATTCTTTTTACATCTTCGTGACCGTGCAATTGAAAGCAATCAAAGTAATCTTTAATTTGCTCTATAAATTCATCCTTTGCATTTACTAATACCGCAACTCTTTTTACATTTTGTGGAATATTTTTAGTCAATTCCTTTGCTTGTTCTGGCGTTAGGTTTCTTGGTGATTTTGGATAAAATACAAACCCTAAATAATCAACCTTATGTTTAATTGCAGTTTGAATGGTTGTGGCACTAGTCATGCCACAAATTTTAACTTTTGGATGCATTTAAATTAAAGCGTTTAAAACTTTTTTGATATTAGCTTTAGGATTTCCTTTAGTGATATCACGACCAATTACAAGGTATGTTGCGCCAAGTTTTAATGCTTGTTTAGGTGACATCACTCTTTTTTGATCTTGAACTTTATTTGATATTCTAATTCCAGGCACAACAATTTCAAAATTTCTTGAAACTTTTCTAACTTTTTTTATTTCATGAGCTGAACACACGATTCCATGAATTTTTGCTTTTTTTGCTAATTTTGCCAGACTTATTACTTGTTTTTCAACAGTGGAATTTGATCCCATTTCTTTTAAATCTTTATTATTAAGAGAAGTTAAAGTTGTGACTGCTAGTAGTTTTAATTTTTTATTTGTTTCATTTTGCGCTTTTTTTGCAGCCATCATCATTTGAATTCCTCCTCCACCATGAATAGTTAAATAATCTACTTTTAAATCTTTAATACTTTTGATTGCTTTATAAACGGTGTTTGGGACGTCTTTACACTTCAGATCTACGAAGATTTTTATTTTTTTATTTTTTTTTTGAAATTTTTTAATTGCATCGCGTCCTCCTTTAGAGCAGAAAAACTCAAGGCCAAATTTAACACCATAAATATATTTGTTCGTTGCATTTACAATTTGCGTTGCGCGTTTAATATTGTTGGTATCAACTGCAACAAAGATGGGTTGTTTTTTCATTAATCTTTTCTATCGTACATTCTCTCGATTTGTTTATCGATTTCCTCTAGAGATTTATTTTGATTAATTCTAAATTTTAAATCCTTTGCCATTCTAAATGCGATACTCTTTTTTATTGAAATTTGCACTTTTTCTCCAGTTCTTGGGTTTCTTCCGATTCTAGCTTTTCTTGTTTTAACATGCCATGTGCCCATTGACCTTAGCTCTATGCGTTGACCTTGTGTGAGTGCATTTCCTAAATGTTTAAAAATCAGCTCCACCATTTTTTCAACTTGAGCATGATTTAAATATTTATATCGGATGGCGAGATCTTGGATGAGGGTAGATCTTTTCATTAACCCTGACTTTATGGGTAAGCGATTGAACTTACAATCTTTTTATAGTTGTGGAGTTTACTCTTCTTTTTTATCTTTTTTTGATTTTTTTGGCTTTTTCTCAGCCGTAAGAGCAGGGCCTAAGATATCAGCAAGGGCAGCTCCAGAGTC
>OGWM01000161.1_pt1 | contig 10689 bp, 16 predicted proteins | sample 1576041 | NCBI WGS metagenome assembly OGWM01 (sample SAMN07581538, study PRJEB24739) | freshwater metagenome | place: Singapore | collected 2015-01
GGTTTCCCAGTCACGATAACCATGCAATAGGCATCATCTTCACATCATGCCCGTTCATTCGGTTCTCCATACTCTCACGCCTCCTTCCTCGCGCCTAGCGATAAATTTCCTATCTACTTCACCCGCTCTTACAAAAAGGGGTTTTGTACGCCTACACCCACGCATGGCATGGCGTAACGCAATCATATACGCACAATGGCATGGGCATGGGCATGGCGAGAGAAACCAGCGAGAGAGAGTGCGCGTGGTCATCAGTTGGGTTTGGGGGCTGTGAGGTGCGTGCCCCTTTCGCATTCCACCCCAAAAAAAATATGTGTTTTCTGGTATGCTTAGTTCACACGCATGGAGATTGTGTTTGACGCTATGCACACAGCACAGAAAGTCAGTAGTCTCCAGCCGTGTACCTTTGTCAGTTGTCCTTCTGGGCTTAATAGGTCATCCTTGTGGTGACCTTTTTTTTCGCCTATACTGCTCAGTATGGATAGAGGGATATGTATGGTTAACTTAGAGATTAGTAAAGATGTACCAGTACCTCCTGACAAGCGTAGGTATCCCTACAAGGTGATGGAGGTTGGGGACAGTTTCTTTGTGGAGGGTGGGAAGTTGCAGGTGGTCTGTAACAACAACTATCGGACTGGGAAGAAGTTGGATAGGAAATTTATCGCTAGGCGCGAGGAAGGAGGCGTGAGAGTATGGAGAACCGAATGAACGGGCATGATGTGAAGATGATGCCTATTGCTATGGAAGATGTGAAGAAGGCTTACATGGAGCGTGTATACGCTATGTCTCATGCTGAGTTGTTCCATGAGCTGATGCGTGTGCATACGGAGAGTGCTAGGTTGTTGCAACTAGCTGAGGGTGAATTAAAGAGACTGCAAGAGAGAATTGAGCAATACGAACCTATCCATTGAGGAGCAGTTAAGGAGCAGTAGGTTGTGGTTGCAGGGGGAGATAAGGGCGGCTATGGCTTGCAGGACAAAGAAGTCAAAGATTGCCTTGGTTAACCGATGGAAAAGCCAGTATTCGCCCATAACTGTGCAAGAGTTGCTCAATGTTGCTAGAAACAAGACGGCTGCCGGGGACATCATTAACTGGAACTTAGACAAACTCTAATTGACAGAGACTAAATATTGAAACTAAAATCATGTCATGCGAGAACATCTTGGGACTTACTTGGGGGCGGTCTGCGGTAAAGGGCATGACGGCACTAGGTACGTCAGCACCAATATGTGCGTTGGTTGCTCTAGAAGCCACTACGAGCGCAACAAAGAGAAGAAAGCCAAGCAGTATCTGGAGATTAAAGACCAGATTAAAGAGCGTAAGTCAGCACGAGCAAAGGAATACTATCGTGAGAACCGAGAGCGTCTTCTTGCCCAACAAAAAGAGTACTACAACGCCAACAAAGAGCTGTGGAATATCAAGGTTCACAAACGCAGAGCTGCCGGACTGCCTACCCACATATCGGTACTGGACATCCGTAAGTTGCGAAGCCTACAGAAAAATAAATGTCCAGCTTGCAGACAAGAACTGGTTAAATTCCACATTGACCACATTAAGCCTTTATCCAAAGGTGGAAAGCACGAATTGTTAAACCTACAACTTCTTTGCCCGACCTGTAATCTAAACAAGTCAGCAAAAGACCCCGTGGACTTTATGCAAAGCAAAGGCTATTTGCTATGAAGTTCAATCTACAACAGTTTTACAAATTTTGCGCCAACCTAAAGGTGGAAACAAAGGAAGAAGGACTAAAGAACCTTGACAACCTTCTTGGCACACAAACCTACGTTATGGAGGAAATCTCTAATGGTTTGGCAAATGGCATCCACTTCTTTGTCATCTTGAAGGGCAGACAGTTAGGTATCACTACGATAAGTCTAGCCTTAGACTTGTATTGGCACTTTACTAACGCTGGTCTTGGAGGCACGCTTGTTACAGATACAGAAGAAAACCGAGATATGTTCAGAGGAACACTCGGTGCATACATGGACGGATTGCCAAAAGAATACAAAATCCCCATGCTTGCCCACAACAGAAACTCTCTGTCCCTCAAAAACAGAAGCCGTATCTTCTACCAAGTCGCAGGACTTAGAGCCAAAGGTTCTCTTGGACGAGGGAAAGGCATCACCTTTTTGCACGGCACGGAGACAAGTTCTTGGGGTGACGAAGAAGGCTTGGCTTCCCTCTTAGCCTCTCTTGCAGAGACAAACCCTAACCGCCTCTACATCTTTGAGTCTACGGCTAGGGGCTTCAATATGTTCCATGAGATGTATGTCACGGCTAAGAGGGCTAGAACTCAGAAAGCAATCTTCTGTGGCTGGTGGCGCAATGAGTTCTACTCTGCTGACCCAGATTCAGACATCTACAAGGTCTACTGGGATGGCAAGCTCACCCCTGAAGAAAAGGAGTGGACAAAGGACATCAAGAAGTTGTACAACTTTGAGGTCAACTCCAGACAGATGGCTTGGTGGCGCTGGAAGATGCTAGAAGGCATCAAGGACGAATCCCTGATGTACCAAGAGTTTCCCCCAACAGAGGACTATGCCTTTGTGATGACTGGCACTAGCTTCTTCTCCATTGCCCGTTGCACAGACGCTGCCAAGATTTCTAAGAAGATAACCTACGACAACTACCGCTATGTCTTTGGGGCTAACTTCCAAGACACTCAGGTCGTGAAGTCTACGGAGCGCTTGGCTACCTTGAAGGTATGGGAAGAGCCTGTGGACACCGCCTACTATGTCATAGGCGCAGACCCTGCTTACGGGTCAAGCGACTGGGCTGATAGATTCTGTATTCAGGTCTATCGTTGCTACTCTGACGGCATGGAGCAAGTCGCTGCCTTTGCGACAAGTGAACTCAACACCTACCAGTTTGCTTGGGTCATTGCCCACCTTGCTGGCGCATACAAGAACTCAACCCTTAACCTCGAAGTCAATGGACCGGGACAAGCGGTCATCAACGAACTACGCAACCTCAAACGCCAAGCGGCTGCTATGGCTGGCGAGATTGGCAGACAGCTCATGGATGTCTATGGGTCAATGTCTAACTACATCTGGCGCAGAAACGACACTATGGGTGGTCCATCCAACTCTATTGGCTGGCTGACAACGGTGCAGACCAAAGAGCGTATGTTGTCCTACATGAAAGACTACTTTGAGCGCGGGATGATGGCGGTCTACGATATGGAGACTCTAGAGGAGATGAAGACCATCACCCGTGACGGGGGTTCAATCGAAGCCTCTGGACGCAACAAGGATGACCGAGTAATTGCCTCTGCCCTCGCCTGTGCAGCCTATGCCGAACAACTCCAGCCTCGCCTCATCAGCATGAAGATTAGCCGAGAAGTCTCAAGAGCGCACGAAGACAAAACGCCAGAAGAGATTGCGGTTGGTCGCAATGTCTCAGACTATTTGAAACGTATTGGCGTTTACGGGACATAAGTATTCAATGACACACGATAACTTGACAATTGTTTCGGTCTACGGACACAACGACGGAAGTTCTGCAATATTTGCTATTCAGAAATCCATGCAAGAGTTGCCGGGGTCACGGGGGCTACTCCTCTCCCTTTTCAAGCCAGCCAACCTCCCTGAGAGCATTGAGTGGAAGGAAATAGGTTTCCTTGACTACATGATGTATTCAATATTTATCATGCACAGCCTCTACGCTTTCATTGAGACTGACTACTGCTTGATGGTGCAAGATGACGGATGGGTGCTAAACGGCAAGAACTTTAAGCCTGAGTACTACGAATATGACTACATCGGGGGTGTTTGCCATGCTGCTATGGTCGGCAATCAGCTCCTTCTGCAAGGCACTTGGCACGACCAGTTTCCTCGCACTATTGTCCAGAACGGAGGCTTCAGCCTGAGAAGCAAGCGCTTCCTCGAAGCCCCCAATAAGCTAGGCATTGTCCACAACCATGCCCAAGACATTCACTTGTGGAACGAAGATGTCCAGTTATCTTGCATCAAACGCCACCTTTTTGCCGAGCATGGCATCAAATACGCCTCTGAGAAGACCATTCGGGACTTCTCCCTAGAGAGCGTGATACCTACATTCCACGATAACTTTGACTTTTCTAAACTTCTTGGCGCACATTCAACCTCGCGCAAACTAGTTTCTGCGAATCACATAGTGGTTAACCCTGAGTGTGTGAACGCTTACCGAGAGGTGGAGTTCTTAGACTTTCTTCAATCCATTGGATACACCGTAGAGTATGTTGCCCGTAACCATACCCAAGCGTGAACTGCTACGCATCATCAAGCGCTTTATCAAAGACAAGAACAGAGGCATCTCTGTCAAGCTCTTTGCTGAACTTTGCGGGGTAGACAAAGAGCATTTGCTCGATGTTTTCTTCTATCGCATCCATCCATTGACCGAATATATGCAGATTCGGGTCAGCAAAGGCTACAACTCTTGGCTAAAAGGCGAAGTAGCCGTCATGCAAAACAGAGATAAGACACGCTTTGTCTCATACAGGCGTGAACCAAAGCCCCGTCTAGCCAGAACTACTGGTTTACACCTAGTCAACGGGGAAATAAAGATTAAGGTAGGGGTGACTAATCGTGGGGATTATTCAGGTCAGACCTTAGATGAAGCACTTGAAAGGGGATAACTATGGCTGTGCTGAAAGACTATAAATGCGACAAACACGGGTATTTTGAGAGCTTTGAGGCTAAATGCCCCATGAAAAACTGCTCTGAAGATGTCTATGTAGTGTTCTTGCAAGCTCCGGGGCTGATTTCGGACACTACAAAGAAAAATGATAAGACTGTCAAGCAGTTAGCGATGGATTTTGATATGACAGATGTCAAGTCCACCCGTGAGGGCGAGAATCAGGCGGGATTCTTCACACGCAAGAACAAAACAAGCAAAAAGCAGTTGGAGAAGGAAGCAGAGATTGCTGCACAGCGTCCTAGAGAGCCAAGACCGGGCGATGCTGCCATTTGGGGCGGTGACAACCGCTTTAGCATGGGTAACTTGCTCCGTGGCAACGCTATTAGACCAGTTGCTGACGAAGCAGTATCATTCAATCCCAAACAAGCGGGCAATTTGACAGGACCGAAGGCGGCAAGTTATATTGCAGACCACGAAAACCTAGCGTTGAAGAAATAATGCGTATACCCTCAAACGATTTGTTGAGAGAACAGTTCTGCCGTGACTTGATTGAAAAGTGCATGGTGTCTTTGCAAGAGCGCAAGGGTGACTACGCTGCTTTGCGTTCTTGGTTTCTCTTTGGCTCTGGTCCAGACGAGTCTCCAACCATCTTTAACAAGATTTACCCGCACATTGACCAGCTCACATCGTTTCTTTACTCAGCAGAAACAACACGCTTCTCCATCAATGTCGGGGCATCTGTTCCAAACCAAGAACACATCAAGATTCCAAGACTCACCCTCGCCCTAAATGACGAGTGGTTGAACTCCAACGCAGACCAAGTGTTTAGTTCAGCCCTCACATGGGCGCTAGTCTTTAACTCCACATTTATCAAACTTGTCTACAACAACGGCATCCACCCGTACATGGTCGAGCCAGCCAGTATTGGCGTATTGCGTGAAGACACCCCCTATACAGATAGGCAAGAAGCCCTTGTTCAAACATACTACATTACGAAGTCGGAACTCTATGCCCGTCTGTATTCCCATCCCAAGCGCGACTCCATAGTCAAGCGCATCACTACAAGCACCCACACCAAAACCGAAGATTTGCCAGAAGGCGTTGACCGCATCATCATGTCGCAGTCAAACCCCACTATCTACGGTAACGTCAACCTAGACCTCTTTGGCATGAACCGCTACAAAGCGCGTGTAGCCGAAGAAACAGTCAAGATGTATGAGTTGTGGGTCTGGAACGATGAGACTGAGGATTACCAAGTCATCACAATGGCTGACCCTGATGTCTTCATCTACGACAGAACTGGCAAAGAGATGTTCTTGAAAGGCGAGTTGCCATTTGTGCAAGTCTGCCCGAACCCTCAGTTTGACTACTACTGGGGACAGTCTGAGGTTCAGCGACTCATCTTCCTCCAGCAGTTACGCAACAACCGCATGACTGAAATCCTTGATTTGCTCTCTAAGCAAGTCAGCCCACCGACTGCTTTGACAGGCTTTACGGGCATCTTGGATGAAAAGAACTTTGCTCTCAACCGCGCTGGTGGCTTACTAGCAACGGATATGCCAAACGCCAAGGCTGAGAGACTTGCCCCTGAAATGCCCTCATCTTTGTTTGAGGTCATTCACGAAGTAGACAGTATGTTCTCAGAAGCCTCTGGCATCTCTTCTGTCTTGCAAGGCAAGGGAGAATCTGGTGTTCGCTCTTCTGGTCACGCCTCACAACTTGCCCGTCTAGGTTCTTCTCGCGCCAAGAAACGCGCTCTGATTGTGGAAGACTCGCTAGAGAAAGTGGCAACGCTCTACCTCAAACTGATGCAAGCGTATGACAAGACGCACTTCAAGGACGAGGACGGACACCCATTCATTGCCGAGCAGTTCACCAAAGACTATGTGGTCAAGGTCGATGCCCACTCTAACTCGCCTATCTTCACAGAGGATTTGCGCCAGTTGGCTTTCAATCTGTTCAAGGCTAAAGCAATCGATACCGAGTCGCTACTTGACTTGCTAGAGCCTCCAATGAAACAATTGCTCAAAGACAAGTTGAAAAAGAGAGAAGCCCAACAAGCCTCTCAGCCTCAACAACAAGAGCCACCCAAGAAATCTAAACCTGATTTAAAAGCACTCTAATGGCAACACAGCAACTCACCCCAAAGGCTGACCAACCCCGTGTGACCACAGGGGAACTGGGTCGTGCAGAGAGAGCTGGTGCTGGTGGACAATTGCAATACAAAAATGTTGATGTTAGAGTCAACCCCGCAAAACAAGCTATGCGTTCTATGAGAGCAATCAAGAGAACGTAGAGAATTTCCCGCAAGGAAAAGGGTATGGCTGCTTCCCCTAGTAAGTAAGTGGCCGCCTCAGAACCAAGGAGCGCAATATGCGTAAAGGTCGTAAAGGTCGTAAGAGCCGCAAGTAATTAGCGGGGGTTTCGCCCCTTCTAATTGCGTGGCTTGACCACTCAAATTCCTTCGGGGGGCTGGAATCTAAACTTGCCCTCCACTTGACAAACTACAATAGTCTGATTTAATCGCGACTGTTGAACAGATAGAGGGCATATATGGCAGACGAAAAGATGATGGAGTTGATACGCACACAGCAAGGCGGGACACCCCCCGCAACGCCTGATGCTTCTATGTCAGACGCTTCAACGCCTCCCATGTCAGCCCCCATGTCTACGCCTGAACCCAAAATGGGAAACAAAGAAGGCGCGTTAGTTAACATAAGTATGGCGATGGACTTGATTGAACAAGCCTTGCCAAGCCTCGGTAGTGAGTCCGAGGAAGGTCAAAAGGCACTTGCTGCCATTCGTAGTCTGACTGGATTGCTCGGACCGAAGAAACAAAAAACAGATTCTCTACAGCAGTCTGAGATTATTCAGATGCTCCAAAACTTGCCTCAAGCTGGTGGTGCTACGCCAGAAGGTCGCGCAATGTCTCAAGCCCCGGCTGTTCCCAACTTACCGCCAATGCCGGGCGCAGCCCCTAGCCCCATGTCAATGCCGGGTGCTGGTGGAGGCGGTGCTTCTCCTCAACCAACTCCAATGTAAGGAAAAATCATGGACTTATTTAAGCCCCGTGGCGCTAACAACCCACGCAGACCTACAGACAACAACCAACAAAATGGTGTTGTAACCAACACTCCTCGCTACTCTCAACTGGGTGGCTTGGACCAAGCAAACGCTATCGGTGCTAAGAACAAGATGCAAGTTCAAAAGCCCGGTGACGGCAAAAAAGTAATTTAATTTTGTTAGGGGATAACTATGAGTTTAGAAGACATGAGCTTTGAGCAACGCGACCAAATGGCGTTGCTTATGCGTGAGTTGTCTGACAATCCAGAGACTCGGAAAGAAATTCTGCGCTTGACCAAGAAAGTTAAGCCAGATTTAGTCATTCCTGAGTTAGAGATTGAGCAGTCAACGAACTCGGCTGTTTCTGCTGCCAACAAGCGCGTTGAGGACTTAGAAGCCAAGATGCGTGAGAAGGAAGCAATTGCTGACCTTGAGGCTCGGAGAATGAAACTCATTAAGAAGGGCTTGATTCAAGACGAAAGCGAAATTGAACAAGTCGAGAAAATAATGCTTGATAAGGGCATTACGAATCACGAATCGGCTGCTGAGTACTGGCAATGGATGAAACAATCCGCAGTACCCACACCAACTGGCTACAACCCAAGTGCTGTTGCGAAGTTCGACTTAGGTAAATACTATAAGAACCCAGTCATGGCTGCACGGGACGAAGCCTCCAAAGCGCTCAATGAGCTACGGAGAAATCCAAAGCCCATTGGTTTGTAAACAGGGGATATTTTTTCTAGGAGATAACCATGCCTATTGGTGGCGGTATCGTTCCAGCAACGGGGTCAACCCAATATACGGAGTTAACTTACGTTACCCGTCGGGCATTTATCCCTAAGCTGGTCGTTCAACTTTATAACTCTACGCCCTTGATGGCGGCTTTGATTGCTAACAGTCAAACTGCTTCAGGTGGTGTTTCTTCTGTAACCGTTCCCGTTCAGGGCGCTCAGTTTGTCAACGCTCAATGGTCTGACTACTCTGGTTCATTCAACCAGCCTTCAGTCCAGCAAGGTGCTTTCAACGCTGAGTTCGACTTGAAGCTGATGATTGCCCCAGTACCGTTCCTCGGTATGGAGGGTGCAGTTCAGCAAGACGCTGCAATCATTCCTTTGATTGAAGCCCGTATGAACGATGCAACCAACGTGATGATGGATGCAATGGCTACCGCCTTGTACACCAACACCACTAACACCCAACAATTTACAGGACTTCCTGCTGCTGTTTCTGCATCTGGCACATACGGCAACATCAGCCGTTCCTCGTACACTTGGTGGCAGTCAAAGGCTTACTCAGCCGGTAACGTCAACCCAACCCGTCAAAACATCCTCCAGTACATCTCTGGTACTGTGAAGAATGGCGCTGAAGTGCCTTCTTTCGGTGTCTGCGGTTTTGGTACTTGGACGCTGTTGGCTCAAGACTTTGTTGGTCAAGAGCAATATGTAATCACCCCCGGTCACGGTTTTGATGGTGACGCTAACGGTCCTCAAGCCGCTTTCCGCGCTTTGATGGTCGCTGGTGTGCCAATCTATCCAGACCCATACTGTCCAGAAGGTACTGTGTACTTCCTGAACACTAACTATCTCTCGCTCTATGTCCATGAGCAAGGTTCGTTCGTGTTTACAGGATTTGAGTCCACACTCCCCAACTGGCAAATTGGTTATGTTGGTGCTGTTCTGATGATTGCCGAGATGGTTTCTACGAAGCCTAAGTCAATGTCAGTAGTGTCCGGTTACAACTCTTTGTCACTATAAGGAGCAATGAACCATGTCATTAAGCACAAATAAAATCATCCTAGCAAGCGCACAAACCAACACGGCTGGTGCGTATTTCCTTACTACGACTGTGACGGCTGTCAATACTGGTAACGGTACTGTCATTCCTGCTGGCGTGTATGTGATGTTCCCACAAGCTAACACTTCTGTGATTGCTTACAACGGCTCTTCTAATGCAACTGTTATGGCTGCAAACGTGGGTGGCGTTGTTATCTCTGATGGTGTGAACGTCTATGCTAAGACAACCGCTTCTAGCGATGTCGTGACTCTGTTGGCTACCAACGGTGGTCAAGCAGTCTCTGGCACTTACAACAGTTAAGGAGACAACATGGCTAATCCAGATTCAGTCGGTCAAAATACCCCGGATAGCTTTGGCAATTATGCGATTGCCTCGGCTCAAGGCGTATCTTTGGCAACTACTGGTAACGCTGTTGTTGCCTTGCCCATCCTCCGTGGTGGGCTTACTGCCGGAAATAGCGTAGCAACTTCTGGCGCTGTTATTGTTCGCAGAGTGACTATTCAGAACCCAAGTGCAAACGTGGGTACAGGTAACATTACCATTCTGTCTAGTAACGATGGAAACACTAGCAATGCTGTTGTTGCGGCTGTGACTTTAAGCAGTTTGACAGGTACAGGCACTTTCCAAGACGTAGCCATCTCTGGTGGTAACGTCATTGTGTCTGGTTACAACACGCAAGCCTTGTATGTGAAGGTCGGTACTGCCGTTGCTGGCACAGTCGATGTTCGCGTATACGGTGACACAGTAAACTTCTAAAACCATGCAAACCTTATATGTGACAAACAAATGGGAAAAACCCATTACGTTTTCTTACGAGTTCAAGCCATACACCTTCCCAGTAGGGCAGACGGTTGAAGCTCCAGAGGATGCGGTTTGTCATATATTTGGTTATGGTGACCCCAATAAAGAACACTACATGGCTCGGTTGTCTTTAATCAAGACTAGGAATGACATTCCTGAAGGATTGAAGATTCTGTCTAAGATTGAAATCTCTGACAAACCACCCATGAAAGACCACTTGTTATCCCCGGTGGTTGAAAGAGTACCTCTGCCTTCTAAGAAGGTAGGGGGAAAAATCAACTCGCAAAACGATGGATAACGCATGGCTCAAACACTCCAAGGCTATATCACGCAAGTTAGATATTTGCTGCATGACGCGCAAGCTAACTTCTACACTAATGACCAGTTAATTGGTTACATCAATAGTGCGCGTGA